>Ga0315336_1000886_pt1 | contig 67975 bp, 58 predicted proteins | sample ASW5metaG_FD_204512 | JGI IMG/M metagenome (GOLD analysis project Ga0315336, IMG submission 204512) | Ammonia-oxidizing marine archaeal communities from Monterey Bay, California, United States - ASW #5 | ecosystem: Environmental > Aquatic > Marine > Intertidal zone | place: USA: California... | reverse complement strand
GTCGCCGCCGTCGGTGGATTCCGCGGTCACGGTCAGGGTGAAGTCTGTATCGCTATCGGCCGGCGGGGTGATGGTCAGGCCGCTCAATTGCGCCTGAGTTAGTGTCCAGGTGTTGTCGCCGTTATCGGTACCGGCCGAGAGCGTCGCGCCGGTCGGTACGCCGGAAATCACGATCTCCAAGGTCTCGGAGCCGTCGGTATCGGTTAGCGCCGAGGAGACCGAGAGCGAAATGGCGGTGTCTTCGGTGCCGGCCGCGTCGCTGACCGTGAGGGTCGGCGCGTCAGCATCCGGGTTGACCGTGACGTCGATGGTATCGACGGTTGTAGCGGTATCACCGCCATCGGTGGATTCCGCGGTCACCGTCAGGGTGAAATCGGTATCGCTGTCGGCGGGCGGCGTAATGGTCAGGCCGGAAAGTTGCGCCTGGGTCAAGGTCCAGGTGTTGTCGCCGTTATCGGTACCGGCCGACAATGTCGCGCCGGTCGGCACGCCGGAGATCACGATCTCCAAGGTCTCGGAACCGTCGGTATCGGTCAAAGCCGAGGAGACCGACAACGAAATCGCCGTGTCTTCGGTACCGCTGGCGTCACTGACCGTGAGGGTTGGCGCGTCTGCATCCGGATTGACCGTGACATCGATCGTATCGACCGTAGTGGCGGTATCGCCGCCGTCCGTGGATTCCGCGGTTACGGTCAGGGTGAAATCGACGTCGCTGTCGGCCGGCGGCGTGATGGTGAGACCGGAGAGCTGCGCCTGGGTCAAGGTCCAGGTGTTGTCGCCGTTGTCGGTACCGGCCGACAATGTCGCGCCGGTCGGCACGCCGGAGATGGTGATCTCCAGGCTCTCGGACGCATCGGTCAAAGACGACGAAATCGTCAACGAAATGGCGGTGTCTTCGGTGCCGGACGTGTCGCTGACGGTCAGGGTCGGCGCATCGGCGTCGCCGGCCACGGTGACGTCGATGGTGTCGACGGTGGTCGCCGTGTCGCCGCCGTCGGTGGATTCCGCGGTCACGGTCAACGTGAAATCGACGCTGCTGTCGCTTGCCGGCGTGATGGTGAGACCGGAAAGCTGCGCCTGGGTCAATGTCCAGGTGCCGTCACCGTTATCCGTGCCGGCTGACAACGTCGCGCCGGTCGGCACGTCGGAGATGGTGATTTCCAGAGTCTCGGAACCGTCTGTATCGGTCAAAGCCGAGGAGACCGAGAGCGAAATCGCGGTGTCTTCGGTACCGGCGGCGTCGCTGACCGTGAGGGTCGGCGCGTCGGCATCCGGGTTCACGGTAACGTCGATGGTATCGACGGTTGTGGCAGTATCGCCGCCGTCGGTGGATTCCGCGGTCACCGTCAGGGTGAAATCGGTATCGCTGTCGGCCGGCGGCGTAATGGTCAGGCCGGAAAGTTGCGCCTGGGTCAAGGTCCAGGTGTTGTCGCCGTTATCGGTACCGGCCGACAATGTCGCTCCGGTCGGCACGCCGGAGATCACGATCTCCAAGGTCTCGGAACCGTCGGTATCGGTCAAAGCCGACGAGACCGACAACGAAATCGCCGTGTCTTCGGTACCGCTGGCATCACTGACCGTCAGGGTCGGTGCATCGGCGTCCGGATTGACGGTGACGTCGATGGTATCGACGGTGGTCGCCGTGTCGCCGCCGTCGGTGGATTCCGCGGTCACGGTCAGGGTGAAGTCTGTATCGCTATCGGCCGGCGGGGTGATGGTCAGGCCGCTCAATTGCGCCTGAGTCAGTGTCCACGTACCGTCGCCATTGTCGGTACCGGCCGACAGGCTGGCGCCGGTCGGCACGCCGGAGATGACAATCTCCAGGGTCTCGGAACCGTCAGTATCGGTCAGGGCCGAGGAGACCGAAAGCGAAATCGCTGTATCTTCCGTGCCGCTGGCATCGCTGACCGCCAAGGTCGGCGCGTCGGCATCTGCGTTGACTGTGACGTCGATGGTGTCGACGGTGGTCGCGGTGTCGCCGCCGTCGGTGGATTCCGCCGTGACCGTCAACGTGAAATCGGTATCGCTATCACTCGGCGGCGTGATGGTGAGGCCGGAGAGCTGCGCTTGAGTCAAAGTCCAAGTGCCGTCGCCATTGTCGGTACCGGCCGACAAGGTGGCGCCGGTCGGCACTCCGGAGACGGTGATTTCCAAAGTCTCGGAGCCATCCGTATCGGTTAGCGCCGAAGAGACGCTGAGCGATATCGCCGTGTCTTCGGTGCCGGCGGCATCGCTGACCGTCAGGGTCGGGGCATCGGCGTCCGGGTTTACGGTAACGTCGATAGTGTCGACCGTGGTCGCGGTATCACCGCCATCGGTGGATTCCGCGGTTACGGTCAACGTGAAGTCTGTGTCGCTGTCGGCCGGCGGCGTGATGGTCAGACCGGAAAGTTGGGCTTGGCTCAGCGTCCAAGAACCATCGCCGTTATCCGTACCGGCAGACAATGTGGCACCGGTCGGCACGCCGGAGACGATGATTGCTAAGGTCTCGGAGCCGTCGGTGTCGGTCAGCGCCGAGGAGATCGAAAGCGATATCGCCGTATCTTCGGTGCCTGCCGTATCACTAACAGTCAAAGTCGGCGCATCGGCATCCGGATTGACGGTAACGTCGATGGTGTCGACGGTGGTCGCGGTGTCGCCGCCGTCGGTGGATTCCGCGGTCACGGCCAAGGTGAAGTCTGTGTCGGAATCGGCCGGCGGGGTGATGGTCAAGCCGGAGAGCTGGGCCTGGGTCAGTGTCCAGGTGCCGTCGCCATTGTCGGTGCCGGCCGACAGGCTGGCGCCGGTCGGCACGCCGGAGATTACGATTTCCAGGGTCTCGGAACCGTCGGTATCGGTCAGTGCCGAAGAGACCGAAAGAGAAATCGCTGTATCTTCCGTACCCGACGCATCGCTAACCGTCAGGGTCGGCGCATCGGCGTCCGGATTGACGGTGACGTCGATGGTGTCGACCGTGGTCGCGGTGTCGGCGCCGTCGGTGGATTTCGCTGTCACCGTCAACGTGAAATCGGTGTCGCTGTCGGCTGGCGGCGTGATGGTCAGACCGCTCAATTGCGCCTGAGTCAATGTCCACGTGCCGTCGCCGTTGTCTGTACCGGCCGACAAAGTGGCGCCAGTCGGTACGCCGGAAATTACAATTTCCAGGGTCTCGGAGCCGTCGGTATCGGTTAGCGCCGAGGAGACCGAGAGCGAGATCGCGGTGTCTTCCGTGCCGGCGGCGTCGCTAACCGTGAGGGTCGGCGCGTCGGCGTCCGGATTGACGGTGACGTCGATGGTGTCGACCGTGGTCGCGGTGTCGCCGCCGTCGGTGGATTCCGCGGTCACGGTTAGGGTGAAGTCGGTGTCGCTGTCGGCTGGTGGCGTGATGGTCAGACCGGAGAGCTGCGCCTGGGTCAGAGTCCAAGTGCCGTCGCCATTGTCGGTGCCGGCCGAGAGGGTCGCGCCGGTAGGCACGCCGGAAATCACGATCTCCAAGGTCTCGGAGGCGTCCGTCAGGGACGACGACACCGTGAGCGCAATGGCGGTGTCCTCGGTGCCGGCGGCATCGCTCACTGTCAGGTTCGGCGCGTCGGCATCGCCTGTCACGGTGACATCAATGGTGTCGACGGTGGTCGCGGTGTCGCCGCCGTCGGTGGATTCGGCGGTCACCGTTAGGGTGAAGTCAGCATCGGAATCTGATGGTGGCGTGATGGTCAAGCCGGAGAGTTGAGCCTGGGTCAGAGTCCAAGTGCCGTCGCCGTTATCGGTACCGGCCGAGAGGGTCGCGCCGGTCGGCACACCGGCAACAGTAATCTCCAATGTCTCCGAGCCATCGGTGTCGGTAAGGGCCGAGGAGATCGAGAGCGAAATAGCGGTGTCTTCGGCACCGGACGCATCGCTGACTGTCAGGGCTGGCGCGTCGGCATCTGGATTAACGGTGACGTCGATGGTGTCGACGGTGGTCGCGGTGTCGCCGCCGTCGGTGGACTCGGCCGTGATCGTCAACGTGAAATCTGTGTCGCTGTCGGCGGGCGGCGTGATGGTGAGACCGGAGAGCTGCGCCTGGGTCAGGGTCCAGGTGCCGTCACCATTATCGGTGCCGGCCGACAAGGTGGCGCCGGTCGGAACGCCGGAGACGATGATCTCCAGAGTTTCGGAACCGTCAGTGTCGGTCAAGGCCGAGGAGACCGAAAGCGAAATCGCTGTATCTTCCGTGCCGCTGGCATCGCTGACCGCCAAGGTCGGCGCGTCGGCATCTGGATTGACTGTGACGTCAATGGTATCGACCGTGGTTGCAGTATCGCCGCCGTCGGTGGACTCGGCCGTGACCGTCAACGTGAAATCGGTATCGCTATCACTCGGCGGCGTGATGGTGAGGCCGGAGAGCTGAGCCTGGGTCAGGGTCCAGGTGCCGTCGCCGTTGTCGGTACCCGCCGACAAAGTGGCGCCGGTCGGCACGCCGGCAACGGTGATCTCCAAGGATTCCGAGCCGTCGGTGTCGGTCAGTGCGGAAGAGATCGAGAGCGTGATCGCCGAGTCTTCCGTGCCCGACGCATCGCTGACCGTCAGGTCTGGCGCGTCGGCATCTGGATTGACGGTTACGTCGATGGTGTCGACCGCCGTCGCCGTATCGGCGCCGTCTGTGGATTCGGCAGTTATTGTTAGGGTGAAGTCGGAATCGCTGTCGGCCGGCGGCGTGATGGTCAGACCGCTCAACTGCGCTTGGGTCAGTGTCCAGGTGCCGTCACCGTTATCGCTCCCGGCCGAGAGCGTCGCGCCTGTCGGCACGCCGGAGATGGTGACTTCGAGGGATTCCGAGCCGTCGGTATCGGTCAACGCCGAGGAGATCGAGAGCGCGATGGCGGTGTCTTCGGTGCCGGCGGCATCGCTGACCGCGAGGGTCGGCGCGTCGGCATCCGGGTTCACGGTGACGTTAATGGTGTCGACGGTGTAGGCAGTGTCGGCGCCGTCGGTGGACTCGGCCGTCACCGTCAAAGCAAAATCAACGTCGGAATCCGCCGCCGGCGTGATGGTCAGACCCGTGAGCTGCGCCTGGGTCAGGGTCCAGGTGCCGTCGCCGTTGTCGGTGCCGGCTGACAAGAGCGCGCCGGTCGGCACATCGGAGATCACGATACTCAGTGTTTCCGACGCGTCCGTTAGCGCGGCGGAAACCGAGAGGCCAATCGCCGTATCTTCCGTCCCGGCGGCGTCGCTGACCGCCAGGGTCGGCGCGTCGGCGGTACCGATCACCACGACATGAATGGTATCGACAGTGGTCGCCGTGTCGGCGCCGTCAGTGGATTCCGCCGTCACTGTTAAATCGAAATCGTCGGCGTCAGAGAGCGGCGGCGTAATGGTCAAGCCGGCGAGTTGCGCCTGAGTCAGAGTCCAGGTGCCGTCACCATTGTCGGTACCGGCCGAAAGGGTCGCGCCGGTCGGGACGCCGGAGATGGTGATCTCCAGGGTCTCGGAGCCGTCGGTATCGGTCAGCGCCGAGGAAATGTCGAGGGTGATGGCGGTGTCTTCGTTGCCGGCGGCATCGTCGACCGTCAGGGTCGGCGCATCGGCGTCCGGGGTGACGGTGACGTCGATGGTGTCGACCACAGCGGCCGTGTCACCGCCTTCGGTGGATTCGGCGGTCACGGTCAGGGTGAAGTCAGTGTCACTATCGGCGGGCGGTGTAATGGTCAGGCCGGTGAGTTGGGCCTGGGTCAGAGTCCAAGTGCCGTCGCCGTTGTCGGTGCCGGCCGAGAGGGTGGCGCCGGTCGGCACGTTGGAGATGGTGATCTCCAGGGTCTCGGAGCCGTCCGTGTCGGTCAGTGCCGACGAAATCGAGAGCGCGATCGCGGTGTCTTCGGTGCCGGCGGCGTCGTTGACGGCCAGGGTCGGCGCATCAACATCGCCGGCCACGGTGACATCGATCGTGTCCACGGTTGTGGCGGTGTCGGCGCCGTCGGTCGATTCCGCGGTCACGGTCACGGTGAAGTCGACGTCGCTGTCGGCGGGCGGCGTGATGGTCAGCCCGGTGAGCTGCGCCTGCGTCAGGGTCCAGGTGCCGTCGCCGTTGTCGGTGCCGGCCGAGAGGGTGGCGCCGGTCGGCACGTTGGAGATGGTGATCTCCAGTGTCTCGGACGCATCCGTGAGCGACGACGACACCGTCAACGCGATGGCGGTATCCTCGGTGCCGGCGGCGTCGCTCACCGCCAGGGTCGGTGCGTCGGCCTGACCGGCGACTGTGACGTCGATGGTGTCGACGGTCGCTGCCGTATCGCTGCCGTCGGTGGATTCGGCGGTCACGGTGAGCGTGAAGTCGCTGTCGCTATCGGCGGGCGGCGTAACGGTGAGGCCGGTGAGTTGTGCCTGGGTCAGGGTCCAGGTGCCGTCGCCATTGTCGATACCGGCCGAGAGGGCCGCGCCGGTCGGCACGTTGGAGATGGTGATCCCCAAGGTCTCCGTTGCGTCCGTTAGAGACGAGGAAATGGTCAGCGCGATCGCCGTGTCTTCCGAGCCGGCGGCGTCAGCAACCGACAACGTCGGTGTGTCGGCCTGGCTGGCTACCGAAACGTCGATGGTATCGACGGCGGTGGCTGTGTCGGAACCGTCTGTGGCAGTAGCCGTGACGGTTAAACTGAAATCCGTGTGGTCGTTCGACGGCGGCGTGATGGTCAGGCCGGTAAGCTGCGCCTGGCTCAGGCTCCAAGTGCCGTCGCCGTTGTCGGTACCCGCGGACAGCACGGCGCCTGTCGGGACGTCGGCGATCGTGATTTCGAGACTCTCGCTGCTGTCGGTCAATGCCGACGAAATCGTCAAGGAAATAGCAGCATCTTCGTTGCCGCTAGTGTCGGAAACAGCCAATGTCGGCGTGTCAGCAACGCCGCTGACCGCCACATCGATGGTGTCGACCGTGGCTGCCGTATCGCTGCCGTCGGCCGCGGTCGCCGTCACCGTCAAAGTGAAATCGGTCGTGTCGTCCGTCGCCGGCGTGATGGTCAGGCCGGTCAATTGCGCCTGACTCAGGCTCCACGTGCCGTCGCCATTGTCGGAGCCGGCGGAGAGTGTCGCACCAGTCGGTACGCCGGAAATGGTGATGGTCAGATTTTCGGACCCGTCGGTGTCGGTCAGCGCCGAAGAGATGCTCAGCGCAATTGCGCTGTCTTCAGTGCCGCTGGCATTGCCGGTTGACAGCGTCGGCGCGTCGGCCTCCGGATTAACGGTGACGTCGATCGTGTCTTCGGTCGTCCTGGAGCCGTCTTGTACCGTCACGGTCAACGTAAAGTCGGCATCGGAGTCCACCGGCGGCGTAATGGTGAGGCCGGAGAGGTTGGATGCCGTTAAAGACCAGGTGCCGTCGCCGTTATCGGTGCCGGCTGACAAGACCGCGCCGGTAGGTACATTGGAAACCGTGAACACCAGGTCCTCGGAACTGTCTTCCCACGGCGACGAAATCGTCAGGGCGATGGCTGTGTCTTCAGCTCCGCTCGTGTCCTCGACTTCCAGAGCCGGCGCGGTTGGGGTGTCATCAACCAATACCGCCGATTCTTCGACCGTGTCGACTTCCACCTCGACGTCGGTGATTGCGGTTTCCCCGGCAGCGACGACTTCGGATTCCGGCGACGCCGAGGCGTTCGTGGCTGTGCCTGCGCTATCGAAATTGTCGCGGTCCGCGGCCGAAGGGTCGATTTGACCGTCGGCTGAGACCGCGATGCCCGATCCGATTGCGTCGGCGCCAAGCGGCTCCAGCGGCACGTGGTCATTCTCGACGTCAATGGTGTCCGGCAACGGGGATTGTTCGGGGCTAAGGGCTGTGTCGGAAATCGTGAATTCCTGCGACGCAATAACGGCGTCGTCCAGCAGGCCGTCCGCGATCTCATGCGCGCGTTGCAACACTTCGGTCATTTCCGACGCATCGCCATCGAAAATAGTCGACACCAGTTCGGCGACGGCGTCTTCGTTGCTGCCAAAATGGACGTTCTGCAAGGTCATCGGGTTGTCTGTGCTTTCGATGACAGTCGTCAGCTCCTCAACGCCGGCCTCTTCAGGCAGTTCAGGATCCGTCGATTGGCGGCCGAGCTGGGTGAGCTCTTCCAATGCTTGTTGCTCGTCAACCTGACTTGTTGAGGAACTGTTTGTTATGTCATCGGCCATGTCGCCTACTCCGTCCACGGCAAACCGTCATTCGCTGATCCAGGCGGGGATCGGCGCATGACGGCCAAAAGGGTCAACACTGGAAAGAACGCGCACTTAAAATTTCAGCACATCCAATTAGAGAGTTTTGGGTCGCCTGGTAGCCAAGAAAATCGAACGCGGAATCGTCGAAATTGCTGGTTTCACTAAGGCTGCGATGGTCGGGCAAAATTTCTTAAAAACCGTAAACAATAAGGGTTAAGTTACGTATTGTTTCGGTTCGGGAGCGCGACCCAGGGGCGCGAAAAATGGCTTAGAAGGGGCTGTCGCCTTGAACGACGGCGCGGCAGACGATGCGCCGTTCACGGGCGGCGTCATAGGGCGTCACGCAATGCATGGTGCAGCGATTGTCCCACATCAAGACGTCGTTGTCGTGCCAGCGATGGCGGTAAACGTACCGCTCTTGTGTCGCATGCCGTTCCAAATCGGCAAGCAGGGCCTCGCCCTCGGCTTTCTCGAGCCCGACGACATGCGACGTGTGGTTTCCGATGTAAAGACCGCGGGCGCCGGTATCCGGATGGACCCGCACCAGCGGATGGTCGACCGGCGGCGCCGCGGCCACTTCCTCAGCCGTCGCCGGCCGCTCGCCCGACTTTTCGCGCGAGCGTTTCCAATCGTGCACTACCCGCAACCCGTCGAGGCGCTTCGCTTGGGCTTCGTCCAGTTCCGCATAGGCGCGTTCGGTGTCGGCGAACAGCGTATCACCGCCGACGCGGGCCACCGCGGGCGAGCGCAGGATCGTGAACATCGATGGCCTGGCGACATAGGACTTGTCGGTGTGCCAGACCAATGTACCGCGCTCGGGGTGGATTCCGGTCGGCTGACCCTGCGGATCGACGTTTTGGAAGACTTGGATTTTCGGCAACTGGTCGTGCCGGGTAGAGCGGTTGATATGGCCTTCCAGGGGACCAAAGCGTTCGGCAAAGGCAAGGTGGCTTTTATCGCCCAAATGTTGGTCGCGAAATACCAGAACTTTATGCAAAATCATGGCATTACGAATAGATTCGAATGTTTGATCTGAGATGAAGGCAGAGAGATCGACAGCGCCGACTTCAGCGCCGAAGCCGTTCACTTGGGGGTGGATCTCAATATGTCCGTTTCGCATGGTGGCCAACCGCCGTCCAATGGCCTTTGAAGGGACAGCGAGCCGCCCCACTTGTCAGCATGCGCCGGCGACCGGGATCACGCAAGGGCGCCGCTCGTATGCCCGCGCATTTCGGCGCGAGGCACTGGCATCGCGCTACGCAACGCTGTCAATTTGTGCCAAGGTTGCTGGACTAATTTGGAGTGTGGCCGGCGTGGAACCGGTAATCAACTAGGAGACTTAGGTGAATATGATGAGAGCATACCATTCGATAGCGTGTGCGACGAGCGCATGGCTTTGCGCCGCCCTGCTGGCCGCCGTCTTGGCTCTACCGCTCGGCGGCGCCCAGGCGGCTTCGTTGGCGGAGATTGATGCCGAAGTGAACGACGTCATGAAGCGATTTTACAAGGAAGTCGGGTCTTCCGAGGAACTTGCGGCCAAAGCCGAGGCGGTGCTTACCTTTCCATCGGTGATCAAAGCCGGCTTCGGTATTGGCGGTGAATACGGCGAGGGTGCGCTCAGGATAAACGGCAAAAGCGTCGACTATTATTCCACCGCGGCGGCATCTATCGGATTTCAGATCGGCGTGCAATCGCGCGCGGTCATCCTGATGTTCATGACCGAAGCCGCCTTGAAGCAATTCCGCGCCAGCGACGGCTGGGAGGTTGGTGTCGACGCCTCGGTCGCCCTGATCAAAATCGGCGCCGGTGGGGCTATCGATACGAACAATATCAAGGAACCGATTGTTGGGTTCATATTTGGCGAAAAAGGTCTGATGTACAATTTGTCGCTCGAAGGATCGAAGATGACCAAGTTGGACAAGAAATAGCGTCTTCGGTTTTTTGACGTTCCGCGACAATTGACTCTGGACACGAAATCAAAGGCTCAGTACTATACTTTGGTATAAGCATCGGTCCCCACCGGTGATAGAAAACAAGACGACGAAGGCCACGGATTTGGGCGCTTTGGCCATACGGACGCTGCTGACGGGCGTGACTATCTGTTGACCCTACCGGAGAGCAGATAATCAAATAGCGGTATGAGAGTACCGCAGAGAGAATAGGGGCGGCCTTTGCGGGCCGCCCATTTTTCGTGGCGATAGCCAAAGCGGAATTTCTTCCAAATTCAAATTCCTACAACGGTATGCCTTCGTCATGAACGCTTGATGCAAGCGTCGCAACGCGCCCGAAAAGCCGGTTTGCTCAACCGAATCCCGGTCAAATGTTTCCGTATGTTCGAGAACTGCTCTAGCGTCTGCGTGGGGCGTGCCGCACTATGATGGCTGTTTCAAGCACCCAGAGAGACGGCCGGCATGCCCCGACGCAAGACCTACGACGATCTCCGCAGCACCCGCTGGTTCGCCCAGGACGACTTGCGATCGTCGACACATCGCTCGCGTGCCATGCAAATGGGCTACGGCAGTGCCGATTGGCACGGCAAGCCGGTGATCGCCATAATCAATACCTGGTCGGACATCAACCAGTGTCACGCGCATTTCAAGCATCGCGTCGATGACGTGAAACGCGGTGTCTTGCAGGCCGGCGGTTTTCCGATCGAACTGCCGGCGATTTCGCTCTCGGAGCCGTTTGTTAAACCGTCAACCATGCTCTATCGCAACTTCCTGGCGATGGAATGCGAGGAACTGCTGCGTTCCCATCCGATCGACGGGGCCGTGCTGATGGGCGGCTGCGACAAAACGACTCCAGGCCTGTTGATGGGCGCCATTTCCATGGGGCTGCCGGCGATCTATTTGCCGGCGGGACCGATGTTGCGCGGCAACTGGCGCGGCCAAAAACTCGGCAGCGGCTCCGACGTCTGGAAATATTGGGACGAGCGGCGCGCCGGCGAAATCAGTCAACAGGACTGGGCCGACGTGGAGGCCGGCGTCGCCCGCTCTTACGGTCATTGCATGACCATGGGTACCGCCAGCACCATGACCTCGATCGCCGATACCCTGGGCATGACTCTGACCGGCGCGAGTTCGATCCCGGCGGCCGATTCCAACCATATTCGCATGAGTTCGGCGGTTGGGCGCCGTGCTGTGGAAATGGTATGGGAAGACTTGACGCCGGATCAGGTGTTGACCAAGCCGGCTTTCCTCAACGCCATTGTCGCCGCCATGGCCATGGGCTGTTCGACCAACGCCATCATCCACGTCATCGCCATGGCGCGCCGCGCCGGCGCCGATATCGGCCTCGATGATTTCGAGCGCCTGAGTCGTGAAGTGCCGGTGATTGCCAATGTGCGGCCGAGCGGCGACACCTATCTGATGGAAGATTTCTTTTATGCCGGCGGCCTGCGTGGTATGTTGTCCAGACTAACCGACCACCTTGACCTCACTACCATGACCGTATCGGGCAAGAGCCTCGGCGCCGCGCTCGATGGTGCCGCGGTCCACGACGACGACGTCATTCGAACCATCGACCGGCCGATCTATGCCGAAGGCGCGCTCGCGGTGTTGCGCGGCAACCTGGCGCCGACTGGGGCTGTCATTAAACCCTCGGCGTGCGATCCGAAGTTCCTCAAGCATCGTGGTCCTGCGCTGGTGTTCGATTCCTATCCCGAGATGAAGGCCGCGGTTGACGACGACGGCCTCGACGTTACGCCCGATCATGTCATGGTATTTCGCAATGCTGGCCCACAAGGCGGCCCCGGCATGCCCGAATGGGGCATGCTGCCGATTCCGAAGACGCTGTTGAAGCAGGGCGTGCGCGATATGCTGCGCTTGTCCGATGCCCGGATGAGCGGTACCAGCTACGGCGCCTGCGTGCTGCATGTATCGCCCGAAGCCTTTGTCGGCGGCCCGTTGGCGCTGGTCGAGAACGGCGACATCATTGAAATCGATGTCGCCGCTCGGCGTATTGACATGCAGGTCAACGAGGAAGAGCTGGCGCGGCGTCGGGCCAATTGGAAGCCACCCGAACCGCGGTTCGAACGCGGCTACGGCTGGATGTTCTCGCGCCATATCGGTCAGGCCGATACCGGCTGCGATTTCGATTTTCTGACGTCGCAATACGGCACGAGCGCCGGCGAACCGGCAATTTTCTAAGGTCGTTCAAGCGCTGATGCGGTCGGCACTTTTCAATTTCTTCGACAACCGGATCTTTTTCGGCTGGGTGGTCCTGGGCGTTGCCGTCCTCGGGTTGTTCGGCAGCGGACCCGGGCAATCCCATACGTTTAGTGTATTCGTTGAACCGATTGGTCGAGACCTGGGCATTTCTGCCACCGAGCTGGCCACGGCCTATGGCTTGGCAACATTGGCCGCCTCCTTCGGCTTGCCTTACCTCGGTCGCATCGTGGATCGATATGGACCTCGTCGCATGTTGGTCATCGTGGCCGGCATGCTCGGCCTGGCCTGTATGGTGTTTGCCGGCAGCCTTAATTTTGTTTGGCTTGCGGCCGGCTTCGGCGCCCTGCGGTTTTTTGGCCAAGGCGCACTCAGCCTCAATTGCGCCAATATGGTTTCGCAGTGGTTCGACAAGAAACGCGGCTTTGCCATCGGTCTCATGTCTCTCGGGTTCGCCTTGTCGATGGCCATCCATCCGCCATTGTCGCAGTGGATGATCGATCTGTGGGGATGGCGGGTAGCTTGGATTGTGCTGGGTATATCGACCTGGGCCATATTGCTGCCGGCGATCCTGTTGCTGGCTCATGACAAACCGGAAGATGTCGGCCGCCGGCCGGACGGCGTGCCGGCGACGGCGGCGGATGCAGCGGCAGACGCCGCACCGATCGAAGGCATCAATCTCAGTGCTGCCCTGCGGACACCAGCCTTCTATATTATTGCCGCCGGCTTGTTCACGCTTTCCATGTTGGTCACCTGTCTGCATTTCTACCAGGTGTCCATTTTCAGCGCGCAGGGATTGAGCGCGCGCACGGCGTCCAGCGTGTTTGCCGTTTCCGCGGCCAGCATGGTCGTCTCGATGCCACTGCTTGGCCGCATGCTGGATCGGTTTCCGACCCATTATGTGTTTATCGGCGGCCTTGCGATCATGGTCGCATCGTTGGTGAGCGCGGCGTCGGTCGAGACCATCGTTGGTGCGTTGGTCTATGCCGTGATATTCGGCGTCAACAATGCCTGTACCATGACGTTCTTCGGCTATATGTGGCCACGCTATTTCGGTCGACGCTATCTCGGCAGCGTCCAAGGTGCCGGCCAGATGGTCGGTGTGTTCGGTGCGTCCCTCGGCCCGATCGTGCTGGGCATCGCCGTGCAGGAATTTGGCCGCTATGATGTCGTGTTGGCGGGCTCCGCGATCCTGCCGGTTTGCTGTATCGTCGCGGCGCTGTTTTTGCGGCCGCCGTCGCTCGCTGTGAAGGAAGGTACGCGTTAGACCTATGCGCTTTGTTCACCTGAGTGACATGCATATTCGACCCGGCGGCAAACCGCTCTATGGCTTGCGGCCCGGCGAACGATTTCGTCTCGCCCTTGCCGATATTACACGGGAATGGCCGGACGCCGCCTTCGTCGCCATCACCGGCGACTTGGTCCAAGGCGGCGTGGAGGCGGGATACGCGGATCTCCGCGATGCTTTGTCGACACTGAAGTGCCCTTTTCATCTGGTGGTCGGCAATCACGATCGGCGCGAGGCTTTGCAAGCGGTGTTCCCCGAGCTTGCGACGGATGACAACGGCTTTGTCCAATATGTATTTGAAACCGAGGCAGGGACCTTTATCGCGTTGGACACGCTTAACGTTGGCCGCCATGACGGCCTGTTGTGTGACGCGCGCCTGGATTGGCTGGAAAGCCGGCTCGATGAAATTGGCAATGGGCCTTGCTACATTCTGATGCACCATCCGCCGTTCCGCATCGCCGGCCGCGATCGGTTTCGAGATTTGATCCTCGCCCATGGCGTCCGGCATTTGTTCTATGGGCATTTGCATCGGCCGATGCATGGCTCTTGGGCGGGAGTACCGTTTTCCTGCGTGCGCGGCACCAACCATCAATTGGCCCGGGACATGGGGCGGCGCTCCAAAAAACCACTGGGCTGCCACGAGCCGGCGGCCTATTCGGTGGTGCGCATCGAAGATGATTTGGTCGTCGTGCATGAGCAGAATTTTCTGGACGACAGCGTTTGGTTCGAATTGGCCAACCCGGCGGCGCGTAATGCGGAAGACGATGCCCAGCTGCGGGCCGCGGCCTGGAGTCCGGCGTAACCGCCGGGCGCTCGACATCGAGCGTTGGGCCATGGCAATCTCCGAACGGGTGGTGAACAGACGGAGATCATGGCCAGATGAACGAGAATAAGCCGGCATTTAGCCTTGAAGACACGTTGGTAACCGTTGCCGAGGCGCGGCGCATGTTGGGGACCGCGCGCCAGCGCATGGGCGGACGGGTTATGGACGTTAAGGCGCAGATTGTCGCCGCGTTCGCAAATTCCGTTCGCGTACCCGGCTACTTCCCGCCTTTGCCGGAGCTACGGCAGCAACTACGGACGCTGGTCGACCTGCTGGATGAGCCGGCACCGCCGCTGCCGAAGATCGAGGATATTGCTGTGCCGGGCCCGGCCGGCGACATTCCGGCCCGGATCTACCGCCCAACGGCGGCCGGCGAGGCCTTGCCGGTGCTCGCCTATTTCCATGGCGGCGGCTTTGTGCAGGGCGACTTGGAAACCCATCATGGCCTGTGTGCCCGGCTTGCGCTGTGGTCCGGGGCGATGGTGGTGGCGTTCGATTATCGCTTGGCGCCCGAGCACAAGTTTCCGGCCGCGGTCGAGGACTGCATGGCGGCCTATGACTGGCTCCGCGCCGAAGGCGCCGGCATCGGTGCCGATACGGCGCGGGTCGCAGTTGCCGGCGACTCGGCCGGCGGCAATTTGTCGGCCGTAATTTGCCAGCAGGCCATTGCCGCCGGAAAAGAACCGCCGACGTTTCAGGCCCAGATTTATCCGGCTCTTGACCTGGCGATGGATTCGGCCTCCCACGCCGCCATGGTCGATGCGCCGGTCATTCCCCGCGACCGCATCGATTGGTACATGGAACAGTATCTCAATGGTCCGTCTGACGTCGCGGATTTGCGGGCATCGCCGCTGCGCGCGGAGTCGTTCGAAGGCTTGCCGCCGACCTTGATCATCAGCGGCGGATTCGACCCCTTGCGCGACGAGGCGAAGCACTACGCCGATCGACTGGGCGAAGCCGGCGTAAACGTGACCCATCACGAGTATCCGGGCCAGATCCACGCCTTCATTTCCATGACTAAGGCGATACCGGAAGGCGGCGAGGCGACCCGTGAGGTGGCCGACTACATGCGCCGGCGATTTGCCGCGGACTAGCATAACTAACTAAGGGATAGGGAAGGAAAGCGAATATGCCAGCGTTGGAAGGCTTAGCGGACGATGTCGCGGCCCTTTTGAAGGCCCGCAAAGAAACCGTCGCTATTGCCGAATCCTCGACCGGCGGGCTCATATCGGCGGCCTTGCTTGTCGTCCCGGGCGCGTCCGCCTATTTCGTCGGCGGCGGCGTGATTTACACCCACCTGGCGCGCGAGGCGCTTTTGGAAATCGAGCTGTCGGCGCATCCCGGCATGCGCGCCAGTACCGAGCCCTACGCGGCCTTGTCGGCGTCGGTCATGCGCCGGCGCCTGGGCACGGTATGGGCGCTCGCCGAAACCGGCGCGACCGGGCCGACCGGCAACCGCTATGGCGATGCCGCCGGTCACAGCTGCATCGCGGTGACCGGGCCGGTTGACCTAAGCGTCACATTGGAGACCGGTCTGGCGGACCGGGAAGAGAATATGTGGCTGTTCACGAAAAAGGCGCTCGAGGTTCTGGAACAGGCGATCCGAGCCGCCGAATAAGAGGAATTCACAATGAAACTGGCACTGATGCTCGGCTATTCGGGCGCAGAGATGGACTTACCCGTCGACCGCGTTCGCCGGGCCGAAGAACTGGGCTATGATTCGGTTTGGACGGCGGAAGCGTATGGTTCGGACGCGGTGACGCCGCTCGCCTATCTCGCGGCCAAGACCGAGCGCATCAAACTTGGCACCGGGATCATGCAGTTGGCGGCGCGAACGCCGGCGAATGCCGCCATGTCGGCCGCGACCATCGACGCCATGGCGGGCGGTGGCCGGTTTATGGCCGGCATTGGCGTATCCGGCCCGCAGATCGTCGAGGGTTGGTACGGCCAGCCATGGGGCCGTCCATATTGGCGGATCAAGGATTATGTCGAGATCATGCGCAAGATCTGGGCACGGGAAGCGCCGGTGGTGCATGACGGCAAGGAAATCGCGTTGCCTTATGTCGGCGACGGCTCGGCCGGTTTGGCCAAGCCGCTTCGGTCGATCCTGCATATGAATCCGTCCATTCCGATTTACCTCGGCACCGGCAACGAGGCGAGCGTCAAGCTGACCGGCGAGATCGCCGACGGCTGGCTGCCACTCGGCTTCGTCCCCGGATCGTTGCCGGAATATCTGCCCTGGCTCGAAGAAGGCTTCCGTCGCGCCGGCGGCGGCAAGTCGCGCGATGACTTCGAAATCTTGGCCTCAGTCCATGTCCAGGTCGGTGACGACGTCCAGGCGGCGTTGGACGCAATGAAACCGGAAGTCGCGCTCTATGTCGGCGGCATGGGCGCGAAGGGCAAAAACTTCCACAAAGACATGATGATCCGGCGCGGTTTCGGCGAGGCGGCGGAGCGGATCCAGGAACTCTTCCTCGCCGGGCGCAAAGGCGAGGCGGCGGCGGCGGTGCCGAACGAATGGGTCGACCAGAAATCCTTGGTCGGACCGCGCGCGCGTATCAAAGACCGCGCCGGCGCCTGGTTCGAATCCGGCGCCACCGCGGTCGGCGTCCGCACCAAGCAGGATGAAGCGGTCGAGGTCATGGCGGAAGCGGCGCGCCTGAATATGTGACAAGCGTTGTCGGCGGATTTTCCTTCAGCCAAGAGTTGGTCTAGTCTGTATCGACACGGCCACTTCATTGAACAAGAGCTATTCAAGATGCCTGTTGAATATATCAAGTCGATCACCGATCGGTATGAGCGGCTGGGCTATCCGGCCTACAAATGGTACCGCGCCGAGGAACCGCCGCCGTGGACGGCGTTGAAGAAACCAATTTCCGAAAGCCGGATAGGCGTGCTGACCACGGCCGGCGCTTATGTCAAAGGCCAGGTCGCGTTCTACTACAAGGACGACACCTCTTATCGGGCGATCCCGAAATCGACCGCCGCGGCCGACATGCGATTCTCCCACATCACCGAGAATTATTTGCCCGACGCGCGGCGTGATTCGAACTGCGTCGTGCCGCTCGAACCACTCCGGCGCCTTGAGGACGAGGGCGCGATTGGTGAATTGGCCGACGACGTTTTGTCCTGCATGGGTGGTATTTATTCGCAACGCCGGGTGCACCAGGAACTCATCCCGGCGCTGGCGGCGCGCTACCGCGAGCAGGCGGTCGACGCGGTTTTTCTCGTCCCGCTCTGACCGGTGTGCCATCAGACCGTGAGTCTGATTGCACGATATCTCGAGGCGGAAGGCATACCGACGCTCTGCATGGCGAGTGCCGACGACATCATCCGCGCCGGCTGGCCGCCACGCTCGGTCTTCCTGGACTACCCGCTCGGCCATACGACCGGCAGGTCGGGCGCCGCTGACGAGCAATACGACATCGTCCGCCAGGCCATGGCGGCATTTGATACTGCCGCCGAACCGGGCCAGATGGTGTCACTCGATTACCAATGGTCGGCCGACGATGCTTGGAGATCGGCGGCGGCCGATACATCGGCCGGCGATCAGCGGGCGCCGCGCGATGAAACGCCGCGCTACCAGTATGAGGCCGATCGCGAGGCTGCGGAGGCGGCCGGCCGGTAGCAGAGGCCAAGGAAATTTTTCCGGTTTGGCGCAATCCCATTGCGTGGCAGACTATGGCCGCGACGTGGCAAGCGTCGCGTTGGGCTGGTGGGGACCGGATAATGTTGAAATTCCAAATAATGAAAGCTGAACTCGCACGCCGTGGCGTTGCTGTCGCCATGGCGTTGCTGTTGATCATGGCGGCAGCCGGGTCGGTATCGGCACAGATGGTGCCTAAAACAGGATCAGATACGGCGGCCGAACCGGCAGCAGTCGATTTGTCGGCGGAGGATCTGACACCGGAGGAGCGGCTGGCGTTGATCGCGCGTATGAGCGATAGCCAAATCCGCGACATTCTCATTCAACAAGTCGACGCAGCCGAATCAGCGGGCGGCGAATCCACCGACGTCATCGACAGTTTGGGCGATAAAGTTCACACGGTGCGCGGTAACTTGCGCAGCACGTTGGCCGAGTTCGTCAATCTTCCCGGTGTCATACCGTTTGCAGTCGACAGAATGACCGCCGGTAGGGGCCCCAGCCATTTGTGGCTCGTATTACTGGGGCTGGCGGCGATGTTCGTTGTCGGCGCCATCGTGGAGTGGCTGTTCCGCCGGACGACGGCGCGTTTTTTGCTACGCGATGACGCAGCCGGCGACGCGGAGATCGGCGCCAAGCTCGGGTTTCTGTCCATGCGGCTGGTCCTGGACGCCGTCGCATTGGTGATATTCGCGGTCGCCTCGCTTGCGGTTTTTTTCGTCCTCTATCAAGGCCACGAACCAACGCGTGCTTTGGTCATGAGCATTTTGTCCATGGTCTTGATTGTCCGCGGCGCCGGCGTCCTTTCCAGATTCCTGGTGGCGCCGAAAGCGACGCGGTACCGGATTTTGCCGATCGACGACGGCGACGCGGGCTATGTCCACAAATGCGGGCTGTGGTTCGCCGGCATTGCAGGATTCGCCCTATTGATCAATTCGCTGTTGCGGCTGATCGGCGTCGAGCAAAGCCTGTTCAATCTGATCATGTTGCTGGTCGGGTCGATCGCCATCGCCATATTGTTGGTTATGATTTGGCACGGCCGGGGCTTGGTGCGCAAATATGTCGAAGTGCCGAGCGAAGGCGTGGCCGGACCGATCGTGCGGCTGGCCGTCGACACCTGGCATATATTTGCCATGGTCTATGTCCTGGGCCTGTTCTTGGTGATTAATTTTTTCCGGCTCGCTGGCGAACCCGTCGGCAGTTTCGTCGGCATTGCCAGCCTGTTGGTGGTGATAGCTTTGCCGTTGATCGATTCGGCAATGCGGCGGTTGGTTAGCGGCAAACCGAGCGACGAGCAAGGCGAGGTCGGGCCATACCGACAAGTAATGGTTCGCACCGGGCGTATCGTGTTGGTGTTGATTACCGTCATGGTGCTGACACGGATGTGGGGCGCCGACTTGTTCAGCCTGGCCCAAAAAGGCATTGGCGCGACGTTCTCTCGGGCACTTCTGGATGTTTCCTTCACCATTTTGATCGCCTATGTCGGCTGGCAGTTGTCCAAGACCGCTATCGATCGCCAGATACAGCTAGAATCTGGCGATGAGGAAGGTCAGGAGGCCGACGCCGAAGGCGGCGCCGGTGCCTCGCGGCTCAGGACCCTGCTGCCGTTGTTTCGGCGTTTTCTGCAAATAACGATCATCACCATGATGGTGATGATCGTGTTGTCATCGCTCGGTGTTGACATTGGCCCGCTCATCGCCGGCGCCGGCATCATTGGCTTGGCGATCGGTTTCGGCGCCCAAACTTTGGTCAAGGACATCGTGTCCGGCGTCTTTTTCCTGGTCGACGACGCGTTCCGGCTTGGCGAGTATATTGATATTGGTAGCGTGAAAGGCACGGTCGAGAAAATCAACGTGCGCTCGTTCGTGCTGCGCCATCACCGCGGTCCGCTCCACACGGTGCCTTTCGGCGAGATTCAATTCCTGACCAACTACAGCCGCGACTGGGTGATCCTGAAGTTGGAGTTCCGTGTCACCTACGACACCAACATCAACAAAGTGAAAAAGATTTTCAAGAAAATCGGTGCCGACTTGCTGGAGCATGAAGAGCTCGGGCCGTTTTTCCTTGAGCCGTTAAAGTCGCAAGGCGTGAAGGCGATGGAGGACAGCGCGATCATCGTTCGCGCTAAATTCACCGCCAAGCCCGGCAAACAGTTTCAAATCCGCAAAGAGGTCTACAACCGCGTGCAACAGGCCTTTCAAGAGAACGGCATCCATTTCGCCCATCGCCGTGTCGCCGTCGATTTACCGCCGGGCTTCGATCAATCAGCACCAGAGAACAGACCTGTGGTGGAGGCGGCGGCCGCTGCCGCCGCGGTCGCCGACGATGGCACCAAGGCGGGGGCCAAAGCGGGATAACCAATATTTGAGATGCTTCCCCGGGTACTTTGTGCCACCATGACAACGGCAGCGTGATCGGGCCCGAACTCATGGACAACGGGAGATCGAAGCAATGCTTATTTCTGTAGACAGCAAACGGTTGGCTGGGACCTTGGTTGCGGCGTCGCTGACGTTGGGCACGGGAACGGCCCTGGCAGAGCCTCAGGTATTGGCCTTGGTGGCGACCCTCGGCAAAGTCGCCCTTGCCTGCGAGGGCGGCGAGTGCGGCGCCGAGTTCTCGTCTTTTTGCCTCGAACGGGACCGGTTTTCACCAACCGAGAACACGCCCTATGTCCTCGCCAACAGCGGCGGCATCACTGTTGTCGGCGTGACCGGCGATGGTCGTGAAGTCTCGTTCGCGCCCGGAGATGGCCTCAAGATCCGATCGCGGCGGGCTCATGTTGCTGTACGTATCAGTATGCCGCGACATCGATTCGATGCGCTCGGTCTGCGATCCGTGGCCTTGGTCGTCGGTGAAAATGTTGCCCTGCTACCCGAACCGAAGCCCGGTACGGAGAGCGCGCGCGACGCGGCTGAAAGGGCCATGGTGACGGGCGCCTTGCGCGGGTTGGGCACAAGAATTGTCGATCAAAATACCGATCGTATGATGGCGGCGCGCATCACCAACCGCGTGATCAACGCACTGCCCCATAGGTCAGGCGATGACGCGATTCGGGAGAAAGTCTGGCGCCGGGCTATTGGTGACGGCCAGCTGCCGGCCGCTGCGATCGGCAAGGCGCGCGGCGCTTTCGAGCTCTGCAAATTTGCCCGCAACCGCGGTAGCATCAGCAGCATGCGTGCCTGTCTGCAATCGCACCACGACCAGTTTATCGACTACCTCAACACCGATTACTGGAAAGCGGTGAATATCGGCAGTTAAGCATGCGCAATCATCGGCTGCGGCGACGGGTTTCCCGGTGCAGCACATAGAGACTGCTGCCGGCGATCAGCCCGGCGCCAATGATCTTCCAGGCGTCGGGCACGTCACCCCAGACGACAAACCCAATCAGGCCGGCCCAGATCAGGGACAGATATTTGAACGGCGCCACCAGGGCTGCCGGGGCGAGTTGAAAGGATCGGATCGTCAGAAAATTCGACACCGTTACCAGCACGGCGGCGACGGCGAACAGGCCAAGATTCGTCGGGCTGGGCACAGTGTCGGCAAAAGGCAAAAACAAAGCACCGCCAAGCGCGGCGACGATGCTGGAATAGGTGAGCACGGTCAACGTCGAATCTTGGCCACCAAGGCGGCGGGTCACGATATCGCGGAAGGCGCCGGCGAAGGCGGCGGCGAGCGGAATGACAACATGCCAATCTACGTCGGCGCCGGTGGGGCGTGTAATCATCAACATGCCGACGAAACCCGTGGCGACCGCGGACCAGCGGCGCCAACCGACTGGTTCCTGCAACAGTAAGGCGGACAGGGCGGTAAGGATCAGCGGGCTCAGGAAGATGATCGCCAGGGCGTCCGCGAGCGGCATATACATGAACGCCGCGACCACCAGTAGGCTGGTCAGTAAGGCCAACGCCGCGCGTAGCCAGTTGACGCCGGGCCGGTTGGCCCGCACCACGGCCACGCCGCCTTGGGCCTGTATCATAACGGCAACCATCAGCAGCGACAGAACGCCCCGGTAAAACACAATTTCGCCGGCACCGTGGTCGACGGTCAGCCATTTCGAAATACCGTCCTGAGTGGTCAGCAACAGCGTGCCGACGATCATGCAGGAAATGGCCGCTGCACTGTGTTTGGGATCGGATGGCGGGGTGTGACGGGTCAAGAGGCTATGGCTTTGGCAAACAGTCCCGGGTCGACATTGCCGCCCGACAAGATCAACAGAATGGTCTTGCCGGCGAACGCCTCTGGATTGGCGAGCACTGCCGCTAGGGCGACCACGCCGCCGGGCTCGACGACCAGTTTCAGATCGCTGAACGCCGTGGCCATGGCGTCCAGGACATCTTGCTCGGACACGACCAGCCCCGGCGCCAGCAGCCGTCGGTTGATGGCAAAGGTGAGGGCGCCCGGGGTCGGTGCCAGCAAGGCGTCGCAAATCGAATGCGCGTGGCGATCGTTGGTTTGCCTGGTCCCGGCCGCCAACGAGCGCGCGGTGTCGTCGAAGCCGGCCGGCTCGATCGGATGGATCGGTGTTTCCGGCAAGTGCCGGCGGAGCGCGGTTGAGAGCCCGGCAATCAGACCACCGCCGCCGCAGCCGCACAGCACCAGGTCGGGGATCACGCCGTTCAATTGTTCATAGGCTTCCAGGCCAACCGTTCCCTGACCGGCGATGATGTCGGGATCGTCATAGGGCGGCACCAAGGTGGCGCCGCGCTCGTCGCTGATTTTCTCGCCGATCGCTTCCCGGCTTTCGTTCTGCCGGTCATAGAGGACGATTTCGGCACCATAGGATCGGGTGTTGGCGATTTTGACGCGCGGCGCATCCCGCGGCATCACGATCGTCGCATTGACGTGGTTCAGTTGCGCGGCATGGGCGACACCCTGGGCGTGATTGCCGGAGGAATAGCCGACGATACCGGCGCGTTTCTGAGCATCGTCGAGTTGGCTGATCTTGTTGAACGCGCCACGAAATTTGAACGATCCGGTGCGCTGCAAAGGCTCGGCCTTGACCAACAGCCGGGCACCGGCACGGGCATTCAGCAATGGCGATTCAAGTAATGGCGTCTTGACGGCAAAACCGTCGAGGCGCCGAGCGGCCGCCTTGATATCGGCGTAAGTCGGGGCGGAGCCGTCCGTCGGCTTAGCTGCCGTCACGGTCAGTCACCAGCGACGACACCGGGCAGATCGTGGAGGCTGGTCAACATGACGTCCGGGGAAGCAGGCATGCGCTCGGCCGCTTGACCGAACCGGTTGATCCAGACGACTTGGTAGCCATAGTTCTTCGACGCGAAGGCATCCCAGCCGTTGGAGGATTGAAAAGACATGCGTGCCGGCGGCAGGCCGAGGCCATCAACCGCCATCTTATAAACGCTCGGATGCGGCTTGAAGATGCCGACGGCATCAACGGAAAATACCGCGTCCAGCAGACCGCCGATCCCGGCATTTTCCACCGCTGCGGCCAGCATGGCTTCGGAGCCATTGGACAGGATCGCCAGGCGCTTGCCGCGATCCTTCAAGGCGGTCAGGGTATCCTTGACCTCCTCATAGGCGTCCAGCTTCAAATACAGATCCATCAATTTCTGCCGCAAGGCGTCGTCGTCGATGTCGAGGCTGGCCATGGCAAAATCGAGGGCGTCGCCGGTCACCGCCCAAAAATCCGTATGTGCCCCCATCAACGAGCGCAACCAGGTGTACTGCAATTGTTTCTGGCGCCAGATGTCTGCCAGCGGCTGCCACTTGTCGCCGAGATCCGAAGCGGCGTGCTGGGCGGCGGCATTGACGTCAAACAGCGTACCATATGCGTCGAAAACGCAAGCTTCGACAGCGCTGAGGCGAGGATTGGACATGGTCATTCCCATCGCGAATGTGATCGGTCAAACGTAACCGAGCCGATGGTCTATGTCAGCAGGTCAGGCCGATTTTCGTCGGTGTCATCGGCGACGAGGCGGTGCATCCCGCGGCGGCGGAGCCGTTGACGCGGCGGCCGGTCAAGTCGCCGGCCAGGCGCTGACCGTCCTGGTGCGCCGGTTTCAGCAGGCGGCGATAGGCCTGCAGGTTCTCCAGGACCCGTTGCACGTAGTTTCGGGTCTCCGTGAATGGGATTGATTCGGCCCAGTCGATCGGGTCAATTCCGGTCGCGCGCGGATCGCCCCAGATACGAACCCAACGATCGACACGGGCCTCGCCGGCATTGTAGGCGGCGAGCGCCATTAGATACGAACCATCATAGCGCTCGATCAAGCGCGCCAAATAGTGAACACCGAGCCGGGCGTTATAGTCGGGATCGTCGATCAAACGGTCGCGGCTATAATGCAGACCCATTTGGCGCGCCGTTAGCCGCGCCGTCGCCGGCATCAACTGCATCAGGCCGCGTGCACCGGCGTGGCTGACCGCCCTCGGGTTGAACACGCTTTCCTGCCGTGCCACGGCGTGAACCAGGGCGGCTTCGACCGGGCCCGATGCGCGGCTCAACACTGCCGATTCGGGGTAGCTATGATGTACGAGTATGGTGCCGTCCCGCGATACCCGTTTGGCAACGGTAATCATCAGGGACGGTGGCGCCAGTTCGGCAATCATATCGAGCACCAGGCGACGCTGGGTGCCCGACTTCGCGACGTCCGCCATATGAATGAAGAAAGACTTCAACAGCTTGGTTTGGCCAAGCTCGGCCAGGCGGCGGACAATCTGCGCGGATTCCGTTTTCTCGTAGGCGGCGATCGCCGCCGGTGTTGGTTTGAGCGGCGGCGCCGGCAACGGTTTGGCCGGGCCGGCAAGTTTTAGCCCGGCCAGTTGTCCATAGTAGGTCGTGGAATACGCCGCGGCGCGTTCAAACCATGTCGCAGCGAGCGCCGGCTGTGCCAGGCGATCTGCCGCGCGTCCCGCCCAATAGGCGGCCCGGGCCCTGCTGACCGGAAACTTTACGTTGGCATGAAGGGTTTGGAAATGTTTGAAGCCGGTCTCGGCGTCATTGAGGTGGCGCAAGGCAATCCAACCGGCGAGAAACTCGGCTTCGGCAAAACGGCGGCCGCGGATGAGACCATGGTCCGCCGCCATGGCGTAGGCGGCGCGGCTCTCGTCGTTGGCCAAGAGCTTGCGTATCTGAATGCGCCGTTCGATCCACCAGCGCTTCGGATAGGGCAGCGGGTTCGGCCGTTGTGCCAGCATTTCCCTGGCGCCGGCATGTTTGCCTTTGACCCGGCGCCAGCGGGCGCGGTCGTAGATCAATCCGGGATCGTTGACCAGAAAGGCCGGAACGTTGCCGACCGCCCAGTCGACGCCGGCGGTGAAGCCGATCAGGCTCAAGCGCGCCTTGCCGAGGCGCCGGCTGTCGTCATCGACCCGGCCGAGCATGCGGTGGGCGGCGCCGCGGCGACGGTCCCAGAGCACGCGATCCAAGCGCGCGACGTGGTCGCTGGCCTCGAGCATGCCGCGATGGCGCGCATAGAACCGGCGTTCGCGTGCCCGCGTGAAATCTCCGAACACCCAGGCATGGCGCAGCATTTCCTTGGCGCCGGCGGCGTCACCTGTTGCCAGGCGGGCCTCGGCAAGCCGCATCATGCCCCAGCCGGTGGTCGGCAATTGCGTTGCGAACCAATCCAAAACACGCTGATCGGGGGTCCGGCCGTCAAGCGCATCTTCGGCGCGGCGGCGCAAGGTCACCCGTCCCGGCCAGATCGGATTTTGTTCAAGGAAGGCGGCAATCCGGTCAAAACCAGCGCCGCTGCCGCGCGAACGCAGCCAAAGCCAGTCGATGACTTTGGCCGGCAAGACGTCGCCGGCTTGATTTGCCAACCGCCGCGCGGCGGCGTGTCGGCCCAGTCTTGCTTCGGCAAAAGCGCGCCGGTAAAAGTCAAAATCGCGTGATGACAGAATGTTGGGACGCAATTCCGGCGCGTTCGCCCGGACTGGGTTGCGTACCGGCTCCGGGATGGTAAACACGACCGCGCCAACCAGGCTCTGCAGTCGCTCTGGCCGGGGCACCGGCAGTAAGATTGCCGCTGCGGGAATAGCCGGCGCAAAGCGCAGCTCCGCCTCGGATTTTGCATGGCTTTGCGCCAATGCGATGCCAAATACCGGTAGGGCCGCCGTTAGAACTGTTGCCAAAACGCTAATCGTGCTTTTCAAGCCATTCCCCATCCGTGTCGACGCACGTGCCGCCCAAAGCCGGGGCCCTGCGTTCTGTTGTCTCTGTGGCGCCCGGTCGGGATTATACGCCAATTGGTCTATGAGCGCAAAAGGCGAACATTTCCCGTACCTTAGCTTGTTCCACAACGAAACAGTCGGTATCCTGCGGAAAATAGGATAAAAACCGCTTAAACGCCGGAAACATTGGGGAACGATCATGTTTAAGGGTTCGATGACCGCGCTGATTACGCCGTTCAAGGACGGCAAGGTCGACGAAACGGCTTTTCAGGCCTTCGTTGAATGGCAAATTGACGAAGGCAGCCATGGTTTGGTTCCCTGCGGCACAACCGGCGAGTCGCCGACTTTGAGCCACGAGGAACATATGCGGGTGACGGAAATGTGCATCGAAGCGGTGGCCGGCCGGGTGCCGGTCGTCGCCGGCACGGGATCGAACGCGACCGACGAAGCAATCATGCTGACCGAACACGCCAAGAAGGCCGGGGCCGATGGCGCGTTGGTGGTGACGCCGTACTACAATAAACCGACCCAATCCGGGCTTTATGCCCACTACAAAGCCATTCACGATGCCGTCGACATTCCGATCATTATTTACAACATCCCGCCACGCTCGGTGATCGACATGAGCGTCGAGACCATGGCCGAACTTGCCAAGCTGAGGAATATCGTTGGGGTCAAGGATGCGACGGCGAAGATCGATCGCGTCAGTGCCCAAAGACGCGAATGCGGTACGGATTTCATTCAGTTGTCGGGCGAGGATGGCACCGCGCTCGGGCACATGGCGCATGGTGGCGCCGGCTGCATTTCCGTGACGGCAAACGTCGCGCCAAAAGATTGTGCGGCGTTCCAAACGGCCTGTATGGATGGCGATTTCGCCTCGGCGCTGTCGATTCAAGACCGGCTGATGCCGTTGCACGAGGCGCTGTTCGTCGAGGCCAGCCCCGGGCCGGTCAAGCATGCAGCGAGCCTTTTGGGTAAATGCAGTGCCGAAACGCGCCTGCCGCTGGCACCGATCCAAGCGTCGACATGCGATCGGGTGGCCACCGCCATGCGGTCCGCCGGCCTGTTGAACTAAGTAAACGACGGCGACCGGACAACGCTCCATGGCCTACCGACTGGTCGCCGATAACCGCAAGGCGCGGTTCAGCTATTTTATCGACGATGTTGTCGAAGCCGGCATCATGTTGACCGGTACGGAAGTGAAATCCTTGCGGGAGGGCCGCGGCAACATCGCCGAGGCTTATGCCGCGCCGGCCAACGGCGAACTCTGGCTGATCAACGCGCACATTTCCGAATACACGGCCGGTAACCGCCACAATCATGAACCGCGCCGACAACGCAAGCTGCTGCTCCACCGCCGCGAAATCGACCGGCTTTCCGGCCTGACCCAGCAAGCCGGCGTCACCTTGGTGCCGCTCAAGCTCTATTTCAACGATCGCGGCATCGTCAAACTCGAACTCGGCGTTGGCCGCGGCAAGAAACTGCATGACAAGCGCCAAACCATCAAAGACCGCGACTGGCAGCGTGACAAAGCAAGATTGATGCGCGAAAGGGGCTAGTTCAGATCCGAACGAATTTGGCCAAGCACGTCGTGGAACATCGCTTCGGTTAGGCGCCTGGTGTTCACGTTGTAACGTGAGCAGTGATAGCTGTCGTAGAGCCGTACGCCGTTGCCTGTCTCGTGGACGGCGCCGTGGCCGAATTTATAGGCCGACAGTTTGAAGCCAAGAGTCCTAAGCGTCGCGTCATGGGCAATCTTGCCGAGCGCCAGGACCGCTTTCAGGCCGTGCATCGCTTTGAATTCGTCGGCCAGAAAGGGTTGGCAGGCACGCATTTCCGCACCGATCGGCTTGTTTTCCGGCGGCACGCACTTGACCGCGTTGGTGATGCGGCAATTCAACAGCCGCAGCCCGTCGTCGGGCCGGGCGTCAAACTGGCCGCGGGCGAAGCCGAACGCGAGCAGGGACGGATAGAGCAAGTCGCCGGCATAGTCGCCGGTGAACGGCCGGCCGGTTCGGTTGGCACCCTTCAATCCAGGCGCCAGGCCAACAATCAACAGGGCGGCGTCGAGGCCACCGAAAGCATCGACCGGTGCGTTATGAAAATCCGGAAATTTTTGACGGTTGGCGTCGCGAAAGGCACGGAGTCGTGGACAGAGCGGACAGTCCGGGGCCGGCCGTTTCGGCTCGAGCGGTTCAGGCACTGTCGCGGAAATCGTCTTCTTCGTCCTCGTCATCTTCGAAGTCGTCATCGTCATCGTCGCGAACCGGCGGCCGGGCTGATTGGGACCGTGAAATCTTCGGGATGATGTCTTGCAGCTCGATGAAATTATCGGCCTGGCGGCGCAGCTCATCGGCAATCATCGGCGGCTGCGATCGCACCGTGCTGACCACCGTGACGCGCCGGCCCTTGCGCTGAACGGCTTCCACCAGGCGGCGAAAATCGCCGTCGCCGGAAAACAAAACGATGTGATCGAGATATTCGCACATGTCCAAGACATCGATGGCAAGTTCGATGTCCATGTTGCCTTTGATCTTCCGGCGCCCAGATGCGTCGGTATATTCCTTAGTCGGCTTGGTCACCATGGTGTAGCCGTTATAGTCGAGCCAATCCACCAGGGGACGAATAGGGGAATATTCCTGATCTTCGAGCAAGGCCGTATAATAGAAGGCGCGAACGAGATGGCCCTTGCCGGAAAATTCGCCCAGTAATTTTTTGTAGTCGATATCGAACCCGAGGGACCGGGCCGCGGAGTAAAGGTTTGAGCCGTCAATGAACAAAGCAACGCGTTCTTGAGCGTAAAAAACCATTTAACGTTTCTCCCTTATTTGTAGTGGGGCCGTCTCAATGTGCGAGGCACCGGGCCCGGACTCGAAATTGACTGACGGAGCCGCCAGACTTCTGTATGAACATTGGAATGACGGAGCCGTGTAAATCCTCTTGCATACTGGTGCAATGTGATCTAATGCGCTGCGTTTGTTAAGTGATATTTCCTCATGAAAAGGATTTGCCAGTGATATACGTCGGCTTAGGGGCTAATCTGCCGCATCCGGCGCATGGCACGCCCGCGGCGACATTGGCTGCGGCGTTGAATGCACTTGAATCTCCGGACGTTCGTGTTAACCGGCGCTCGAGATTCTACCAGACCGCGCCGGTGCCGCTCTCCGATCAACCGTGGTACGTCAACGCGGTTGCCGAGATTGAAACCGCCTGGCCGGCGGACCGGCTACTCGGCCGCCTGCATGCGGTCGAAGCTGAGTTTGGTCGGGTCCGGCGCGCGCGCCTTGAGCCGCGCGTCGTCGACCTGGACTTGTTGACCTATGGCGCGCAGGTCGCCCCCGGCGACGAGCGTTCCGGTGCCCCGATCCTGCCGCATCCGCGCATGCATCAGCGGGCATTCGTGTTGCTGCCGCTGGCTGAACTGGCACCGGATTGGCGCCACCCGCGTCTAGGCTTAGGCATCGGTGACCTCATCGCGCGGCTCGATGCCGATCAGATCGTCGAAGCCCTGGTTGATGAAGACAGTCGCGCCTCTTAGAAGCCGGGCCGGGCGGAGAATTCGCTCGGCCGCCGGCCTGTGAAGGCAATCTTGCCAAGGCCCTTGCAAATGAATATGTATTGGGCGCCGTGAAATGAATGGAGTTTTGTCAATATGGCACGTGTGACCGTGGAAGATTGCGTGGTTCAAATTCCGAACCGGTTCGAACTTGTAATGATGGCATCGCAGCGGACGCGAGAGATATCCGGCGGCGCACCGATTACGCTGGACCGCGACAATGACAAGAATCCCGTAGTAGCGCTTCGAGAAATCGCCGAAACGACGATCGACCTTGATGGTTTGCGGAACGCCATCGTGACCGGCTTGCAACGTCACGTCGAGCAAGACGAGCCGGAGGAAGACGAACTTGAGATGCTGATGCGTCGCGAACTCGCCGGCCTGAAGTCGTCCGTTGAGGTGGAAGCGCCGGCGGAAGAAGCCGTCCCGGAAGCCGTCCCGGAAGCCGGTACCGAGCCGACCGAGGCGCCTGCGGATCCGAAAGAAGAGGGTGCTTGAACGGCGCGCTTTGTTTGCAACGGACCGATTCCCTACGCGCGAGGCCGGCACTGGTTGAGGGTCGACGCGCGATCCAAATGAGCGCTCGGGAACGGCGCCGAGGGCCGGTCCGGATCGGAGGGCCGCGGGCATGATGCGGCAAGTGGAACTCGTCGAAAGCGTCTTGGAGTATGATCCTGACGCCGACGAGGACCTTCTCAATCGAGCCTACGTTTTTACCGTCAAAGTGCACGGATCGCAGATCCGTGCTTCCGGCGATCCCTATTTTTCCCATCCGATTGAAGTTGCGGGAATTCTAACCCGCTTCAAGCTCGACACCGACACCATTGCGACGGCGTTGCTGCACGACACCATCGAAGACACGGTCGCCGACTACGATCAGATCGAGGAGCATTTCGGTCCGCAAGTTGCCAAGCTGGTTGATGGCGTCACCAAGCTGTCAAAGCTCGAGCTGCAATCCGACCATACTAAGCAGGCGGAGAATTTCGGCAAACTGCTGTTGGCGATGTCCGACGATATTCGGGTGTTGCTGGTCAAGCTCGCCGACCGCCTGCATAACATGCGAACCCTGCATTACCTCGACAGCGAACAAAAACGCCGCCGCATCGCCAGCGAAACGATGGAGATCTACGCGCCGCTGGCCGAACGTATCGGCATGCACGACATTAAGGACGAGTTGCAGGACCTTGCCTTTACGCAGTTGAACGGCGAAGGCCGCGCGTCGATTATTCGGCGCCTGGATTTTCTCAGGGCATCCGGCGACGACACCGTCGACCGGGTCTCCGCGCAAATGAAGAACACGCTCGCTGAAGCCGGCATCGAGGCCGAGGTCATGGGCCGCCTGAAACGGCCGTATTCGATTTGGCGCAAAATGCAAATGAACAGCGTATCTTTCGAACAGCTGTCCGACGTCATCGCCTTCCGGATTCTGGTTAAAGATCAGGCGACGTGCTACCAGACTTTAGGCGTTGTTCATGCCGCCTATCCCATGGTGCCCGGTCGCTTTAAAGACTACATATCGACGCCAAAACAGAACAATTACCAGTCGCTGCACACCTCCGTGATCGGGCCGGACAAATTGCGCATCGAAATGCAAATTCGTACCCGCAGCATGCATGAAATCGCCGAATATGGTGTGGCGGCGCACTGGATGTACAAGCAGGCAAACGGCAAGCCGCTGCGCGAAGGCATGCAGTACCGCTGGATCAGAGAGCTGCTTGAAATCATGGAAAACGCCTCCGATCCGGAGGAGTTTCTGGAGCACACGAAGCTCAGCATGTTCCAAGACCAGGTGTTTTGCTTTTCGCCTAAAGGCGACTTGATTGCCTTGCCGCAAGGTGGCACGCCGGTCGATTTTGCGTACGCGGTTCACACCGACCTCGGCAATTCCTGTGTCAGCGCCAAGGTGAACGGTCGGCAGGTCCCGTTGCGAGAGCAATTGCACAACGGCGACCAGGTCGAGATCATTCGGTCTGAAAATCAAACCCCGTCGCCAACTTGGGAGAACTTTGTCGTCACCGGTCGTGCGCGGTCGGCGATCCGTCGGTTCATACGCCAGCAAGCACGCTCCGAATATATCGTTCTCGGCCGCCAGATCATAGATCAGACCTTTATCAGCGAAGGCCACGAAGCGAACGACAAAATACTGGAATCTGTCCTGTCCTCGACCAAGCGCAAGGATTTGGACGATCTGCTCAGCAGCGTTGGCCGTGGCGAACTAACGGGCCGCGACGTTCTGGACGCTGCCTATCCGAGCGAACGCATTAAATCCGTGATCGGTCGCGTGGTGCCATTGTCGCGTGTGCGCGGGCGCAAAGCCAAAACAGCGCCGGCGGTGCCTATCCGCGGCTTAGTGCCGGGCATGGCAGTGCATATGTCGCATTGCTGTCATCCTCTGCCCGGCGAGCGCATTGTCGGTATCGTGACCGTCGGCAAGGGCATTACCATTCACACTGCTGATTGCGATGTCTTGAAACAGTTTTCCAATACGCCGGAGCGCTGGATCGATGTGGCGTGGGATCCGACGCACGATGGTGACATGAACCAGGTTGCGCGCATCGAAACGGTGGTTACACACGAGCCCGGCGCGTTGTCGCGGCTGACCGCGGTCATCGCCCAAAATGCCGGGAACATCGCCAATCTGCGGATCACCGATCGGTCGTCCGAATTCTTCGAAATGATGGTCGATATCGAAGTCCGGGACGTTCACCATCTGAGCGACATCATCGCCGCGTTGCGCGCAGAGCAGCAAATCAGCTCAGTCGAACGGGTTCGCGGTTAGAACAGAAACGAGAGGGAGGATGAGATGGAAGAAGCCGAGGCCCTGGCGCAATTTCGCGATACCGGCGCCCTGTTGGAGGGTCACTTTATTTTGTCGTCCGGGCGCCGCAGTGGCACCTATCTGCAATGTGCCCGCGTGTTGATGCACGCCGATCGTTCGGCGGCATTGTGTCAAGCACTGGCCGCGAAGATCCGTTCAGCCCTGGGCGCCGACGCGCTTGATTTGGTGGTGTCGCCGGCGATGGGCGGCGTGATCGTTGGTTACGAACTCGGCCGTCAGCTTGGTTTGCCGGCGATCTTCACCGAGCGGGTCGACGGGGCGTTCATGGTGCGCCGCGGTTTTGAAATCGCGCCCGGCGCCCGTGTCATAATGGCGGAAGACATCGTCACGACCGGTAAGTCGAGTCGCGAATGCATCGATTGCATCCAATCCTTGGGCGGTAATGTTGTTGCGGCGTCCTGCCTGATCGATCGGTCGGGCGGAGAAGTCGACCTCGGCGTGCCACTATTCTCGCTCGCCCGGCTCACCATTCCGACCTATGAGGCGACGGCGCTGCCGCCGGATCTGGCGGCACTCGATGCGGTCAAGCCCGGCAGCCGTGGGCTCGCATGATCGTCGGATTCGGCAGCGATTTGGTCGATATTCGGCGCATCCAACGCTCGATGGAGCGTTTCGGTTCGCGCTTTATCGATCGCGTGTTCGCGCCGAGCGAGCAGCAGCGTTGCGATCCGAGGGGCGATCGCATAGCCGCCTACGCACGACGCTTCGCGGCAAAGGAAGCCTGCGCCAAGGCCCTCGGCAGCGGTATCTTCGACGGCGTGTTTTGGCGTGACATGGTAATCGACAACGATGACGAGGGACGCCCGACCTTGCGGCTTAGCGGTGGTGCCGCCGGGCGACTGGCCAAGCTTACGCCGCGGGGAAAGCATTCCGTGGTTCATGTCACATTGACCGACGAACCGCCTTATGCCCAAGCCATGGTGTTGATCGAGGCCCGCACCGGCGGCACCGGCAAAGCCCAGGCTTGACAGAGGAATGGGAGTTTTGCTTTATGCCAGCTACCGCAAGCTAAACATCCCCAAATACCGCTTTTTCCAATAACTTATGAAGAATTCCTAATGGCCGAAGTTAAGGGTTCCCGGTTTGGCGAAACAGTTCGCACAATAATTTATGCGGGCGCCATCGCCTTTGGAATTCGAATATTCGCCTTTGAACCCTTCAGCATACCGTCGGAATCGATGTTGCCGACGTTGTTGGTTGGCGACTATCTGTTCGTTTCGAAGTATTCCTATGGCTATTCGCGCCATTCGCTGCCGTTCAGCATGCTGCCGGTTTCGGGCCGATTTTTCGAATCAGTTCCCGATCGCGGTGACGTCACGGTCTTCAAGCTGCCCGGGGACGATTCAAAGGACTACATCAAACGCATCATTGGATTGCCGGGCGACAAGATTCAAATGATCAATGGAATCTTGCATATCAACGGCAAAGCCGTTGATCGTAAACTGGTCGGCACAATTCAGCACCAAAGCAGAAGCGGCCGAATGGGTCGTTACCAGCAATTTGTGGAAACCCTGCCCGAAGGTAAAACCTACCGGACGCTCGAGATGACGAACTCCGGCCAGACCGACAACACGCAAGAGTTCGTCGTGCCCAAGGACCATTATTTCGCCATGGGCGACAACCGGGACAATTCCCTGGATAGCAGAATTCCGTCGCGCAATGGCGGGGTTGGTTTCGTTCCGGCCGAGAATCTGGTCGGCCGGGCTGAAATTCTGTTTTTCTCCACGGACGGATCGGCGCGGTTTTGGGAAATATGGCGTTGGTTCTCCGCGGCGCGCATCAAACGATTCTTCCAGTTGATCGAATGAGCGGGCCAGAGACCGACCTTGAAATCTTGATGCAGCGGCTTGGCCACCGCTTTGAAAACCGAGCTCTGTTGGTCGAGGCACTGACCCATCCGTCGGCCAACGGACGTCGGCAGCGTCGGGCTAAGTCAACGGTCGAAGACGCCCCGCCGCCTGATTACAACCGATTGGAGTTCCTCGGTGACCGCGTGCTGGGCGTCGTTATCGCAGAGTACTTGTTCGGCGACGATCCGGATGCCTCCGCCGGTCGCATGGCGTTGCGCTTCAATCGGCTGGTTTGCCGGGAAGCCTTGGCGGGCGTTGCCCGCGAAATCGACATCGGGCCCTTTATCATTTTATCGCCGGGCGAACGGCAGACCGGCGGCGCCGATAAGCCGGCGATACTGGCCGATTGTTGTGAGGCAATCATAGCTGCGATGTTCCTTGATGGCGGCTTGGATGTTGCCCGAGACTTCATCATGACCCGTTGGGCGCAGCAAGCCGGTGACACTGGCAATGCCGCAAGGGATGCCAAGACCGCGTTACAGGAATGGGCCCATCGTGCCGGCATTGATCCGCCGGACTATGCGATCGTGAGCCGGGAGGGACCGGCGCACAAACCGCTGTTCACGGTAGAATTGCGATTGCAGGGCCAGGAACCGGCAGCCGGGCGTGGTCGGTCGAAGCGCAGCGCTGAACAAGCGGCGGCCGAAGCGTTCATGGAACGAAGTTCGTGAGCGGCGGTCCACGCAGCGGTTTCGTCGCACTGATCGGTGCGCCGAACGCCGGCAAATCGACGCTGCTCAACCGCATGGTCGGCAGCAAGGTCTCGATCGTTACGCCGAAAGTGCAAACCACGCGAACGCGGATTATCGGCCTCGCCATGGTCGATCAAAGCCAGCTCGTTTTCGTTGATACACCGGGTATCTTCGCGCCGCGCCGGCGGCTCGACCGGGCGATGGTGCAAGCGGCGTGGAGCGGCGCGCGTGACGCCGATCTGGTGGTGGTCCTGATCGACGCGGCGGCCGGTCTGGATGCGGACAGCCGGCGCATCCTCGACGGTTTATCGAAAGTCGATCTGCCCTGCCTCTTAGCCCTCAACAAAGTCGATAAGACCCGCAAAGACACCCTGCTCGGCCTGGCGGACGCCGCGTCAGGTCTGGCCAAGTTTGACGATATCTTCATGATTTCTGCACTTGACGGCGACGGTGTCGAGGATTTGAAGCAGCAGTTGGCGACGCGCCTGCCCGAAGGTCCGTGGCTTTATCCGGCCGATCAATTGACCGACATCAGCGAGCGCCTGTTGGCCGCCGAAATGACGCGGGAAAAAGTCTTCGTGATGCTGCATCAGGAACTGCCCTATGCCAGCACCGTCGAGACCGAGAATTGGAAACGGCTCAAGGACGACAGTATCCGCATCGAGCAAGTGATCTATGTTCAACGCGGGTCCCAAAAAGCCATCGTATTGGGCAAGGGCGGCCGCACAATCAAGGCGATCGGCGCGCAATCCCGTGCCGAGTTGGAGCAAATGTTCGGCTGTCGTGTACACTTGTTTCTGTTCGTCAAAGTCCGCGACCGCTGGGGTGACGATCCGGCACGTTACCGGGAAATGGGCCTGGACTTTCCGACGGAATAGCGCGTTCTCGATACGCGGCAACCAGAGCAGTTCTCGATCAAACGATCCCGTATGGTCGAGAACTGCTCTAGTAACGGGAAGTGGTATGGAATGGAGCGATCAGGGCATCGTGCTGGCGGCGCGCCGACATGGCGAATCGTCGGCTGTGTTGTCGTTGCTGACGGCACACCATGGTCGGCATCTCGGACTGGTGCGCGGCGGTAGTGGCCGCCGGCAGCGGCCGATCTTGCAGCCCGGCAATCAGGTTTCCGCGGTCTGGCGCGCGCGCCTCGCCGACCATCTTGGTGGGTATCAAGTAGAACCGGTTCGGCTCTGGGCCGCGGACTTGCTCGACGATCCATCGCGGCTGGCCTGTCTGCGCGCCATAACGGCGTTGCTGGATGGCGCGCTGGCTGAGCGCGAGCCCCATCCGGCGCTGTTCGACGGGCTCTGCATCGTGCTTTCGGCATTGTCCGAATCCGCGGATTGGGCGCCGGTCTATGTGCGGTTTGAATTGGGACTGCTCGGCGAACTCGGTTACGGGCTGGATCTGGGACGCTGCGCGGTGACTGGCGCAACCACCGGTCTCACCCATGTTTCGCCGCGCACCGGTCGGGCGGTTTGCGCCGAGGCCGCGGCACCCTATGGTGCACGGCTTTTGGCTCTACCGGGCTTCTTGGTCGACAGCCAAAGTGTTCAGCTGGAGCCTATCGGTATGGCTGCCGTGCTTGATGGCCTAATGCTGACCGGACATTTCCTCGAGCGCCAGATTGCGCGTTCGTCGACGGAGCGCTTGCCTGCCGCACGTAATCGATTTATTGAGCTTCTAACAAAACTAACCACAACATCTAGTGTGGACATCGATACATGAGCGAACAAACACCCGTTGAACCCGGCGCGATCGCGCCCATCCCTTTGGCGACAGCTCTCGGGGATCGCTACTTGTCCTATGCGCTGTCGACGATCATGTCGCGGTCGCTGCCCGACGTTCGGGACGGCTTGAAGCCGGTCCATCGCCGTTTGCTTTACGCGATGCGGTTGTTGCGCCTCGACCCGAAGTCCGGGTTCAAGAAATGCGCGCGCATCGTCGGCGACGTCATGGGCCGATTCCACCCGCACGGCGACCAGGCCATTTACGATGCCCTGGTGCGTTTGGCGCAGGAATTCGCCGCCCGTTATCCCCTGGTCGAAGGTCAGGGCAACTTCGGCAATGTCGACGGCGACAACGCCGCGGCCATGCGCTACACCGAGGCGCGCCTGACCGCCATCGCCGAACTGTTGCTGCAGGATATCGATGCCGACACGGTCGATTTTCGCGAGACTTACGACGGCGAAGAAGACGAACCGGTGGTGCTGCCCGCGGCCTTTCCGAATTTGCTGGCCAACGGTGCCGCCGGCATCGCGGTCGGCATGGCAACAAACATTCCGCCGCATAATGCGGTCGAGCTCTGCGCCGCGCTGCTGCATTTGATCAAGCGGCCGAATGCCACCATCGCCAAATTGGTCGAACTGATCCCGGGACCGGATTTTCCGACCGGCGGCATTTTGGTCGAGCCGGCCGACCAAATCAGGGAAGCCTATGCCACGGGTCGCGGTGGCTTTCGGCTGCGCGCGCGGTGGAGCCAGGAGAAAACCGGGCGTGGCGGCTATCAGATCGTCGTCAGCGAAATCCCCTATCAAGTCCAGAAAGGCAAACTGGTCGAGAAAATTGCGGATCTGATCACCAGCCGAAAATTGCCGGCCCTGGCCGATGTGCGCGATGAAAGTACCGACGAGATGCGTCTGGTGCTGGAACCGCGCAGCCGATCCGTCGATGCCGAGCAATTGATCGAGCATTTGTATCGCCTGACCGATCTGGAAGTCCGCATCGGCTTTAACTTGAATGTGCTGGATGCCGATCAGACGCCGCGGGTGATGAACTTGCGCGAAGTCTTGCAGGCGTTTCTCGATCACCGCCACGATGTGCTGTTGCGGCGCACGCGGTTCCGGCTCGAGAAAATTGCCCATCGGCTTGAGGTCTTGAGCGGCTACTTGATCGCTTATCTCAACTTGGACGAAGTCATTCGGATTATCCGCGAGGAGGACGATGCCAAGGCATCGCTGATCGCTACTTTCAGCCTGACCGAGATACAGGCGGAAGCGATCCTGAACATGCGCCTCCGTCATCTCCGAAAGCTCGAGGAAATGGAGATTCGAGAAGAGCATGCCGGCCTGAGCGCGGAGCAAAAGGACCTGCGGGCGCTGCTCAAGGATGAAAAGAGACGCTGGCACACCATCGCCGGAGAGATCACCGACTTGCGCGAGATGTTGCGGAAATCGCCGGAGCTCGGGCGCCGCCGGACCGATGTGGCCGATGCGCCGACCGCTGAGCCGGTGCCGATCGAGGTGATGATCGAACGCGAGCCGATAACCGTGATTTGTTCGGAGAAGGGCTGGATACGCGCCGCCAAAGGCCATCTCCAGGCCGACCAGGAACTGAAGTTCAAGGACGGCGACCAAGCGCGATTTTTGTTGCATGCGCAATCCACCGACAAGCTCATCTTGTTTGCCACCAATGGCCGGTTCTTTACCTTGGGCTGCGACAAGCTGCCGAGCGCCCGCGGCCATGGCGAACCGGTGAAGCTGATGGTCGAGTTGGGCAGCGGCCAGGACATCGTCACTTTGATGGTCCACGACCCGGACCGGTCGTTGATTGTTGCCGCCGCCGATGGCCGCGGTTTCCTGATCCGGGAAAAGGACGTCGTGGCGCAGACCCGCACGGGCCGCCAGGTCTTGAACGTTTCCGGCGATGTCGAGGCGCAGATCTGTTTGCCGGCGGTCGGCGACACGGTCGCCGTGATTGGGACCAATCGCAAATTGTTGATTTTCAGCAAGTCGGAGCTGCCGGAAATGACCCGCGGCCGCGGCGTGATAGTGCAGCGCTACCGCGATGGCGAGCTTTCCGACATTAAGGTCTTCGACAAGGCCGATGGCTTGAGTTGGTCGGGCCCGTCAGGCCGGACGTCAAGCGAGCCCGATCTGTTGGCCTGGGAAGGCAAGCGCGGTGCCGCCGGCCGCTTGGCGCCGCGCGGCTTCAACCGGTCCAATCGGTTTTCTTGAAGGCGCGTCAGTTTTACGGCGCGGTGAATGCGGCCATGCCGTCGTGGCGCCAATAAGACACGTGCAGCCGGTAGGCCGTGTCCGACACATAGGCACCATCGGCAAGGTTGATCTCGAATGCGTGGCGGACCTCGGCGCCGACCTCGAGCTTCAGCGTCTGCAGGACTTGTGTACAGACCGTGGGTAACGGTGTTTGCATGGCCCGGCCGGCAGCGTCGACGATCTTCCAGACAAAGATCGTGCACGGCGAGCCGGCGCCGACATGGACCGGAATTAGTCCCGTATTTGCGAGCGTTGCCATGCCGGTCAACCAAGCCGGGTCCGGTGTCACCGTCAGATCCAATGTGATCTGAAGCGGTGAGGATTGCCGGGCTGTCGTTTTAGCCGGCGGTTGATGCTCCACGCATCCGGTCGCGGCCATTGAAACCAGTACCGCCGCGGCTATACCGCATCGGGCCATGGCTGAAAACAAAGATGACAAGTGAGAAAGCGTTGCCCGAAGGGCGTATCGCGTCAAAGGCGTGTCCAACCGGCGTCGGTCAGACCCTCAATCGGCATGAAGCGGCTCTTGTAGGCCATCTTCGGGCTATCTTCGATCCAATAGCCGAGATAGACGTAATCCAGCCCGAGTTCCAACGTCCGCTCGATATGCCAGAGGATCATGTATGTCCCCGGGCTCTCCTCCGACAAATTCGGGTCGAAGAAACTGTAGACCAGGGACAGGCCGTCATGCATGCGATCGGTGAGGCAAGCGCCGTAAAGGTTGCCGTGTTCGGTACGGTATTCGATCAAGTGGGTGTCTACCGGGGTGTCTTCGACCATCGCGCGATAATCGCTGAAACCCATATCAGCCATGCCACCACCGGGATGCCGATTGGACAAATATTGCTGAAACAGGCCGAAATGCTCGTGCGTCGCGAGCGGCGGCATGGCGAAACCGGTGACACCGGCGTTTCTGCCGTTGACCCGCCGATGGCTCTTCGTTTGCATGAAGTCACGCACGGGAATGCGCACGGGAATACAGGCGTTGCAGCCATCGCAGGCCGGGCGATAGGCCAGATCCTGACTGCGCCTGAAGCCCACTTGCGACAGCGCCTCATGCAAATGATCGGGATCTTCGCCGGACAACAGGGTAACGACCTTGCGTTCCAGACGGTCCGGCAGATAAGGGCACGGCGTCGGAGGCGTCGCAAAAAAGTGACGCAGGGGAATTTGGACCCGTTTCATGACGGTAAGTCTAGCTCAAAAACGGCAGTTGTCGAGGATACTATGCTTGATCTTGGCAAATTTAACGCTAATGCAGTCCAATCAAGGGTTCAAAGCCCAAAATACCAAGGCGCAAGCAGACTGTAGCTCAACCAGATGATGAAGATCAGCGGTAGCCCGGCGCGGGCGAAGTCGGTGAATCGATAGTGGCCGGGCCCCATGACCAAAAGGTTGGTCTGGTAGCCGACCGGCGAGGCGAAGGAGCAATTGGCAGCAAAGATGACGGCGTAGATGAACGGCAGCTGCGACACGCCCAGGCCATCGGCGATACCAATCGCGATTGGCGTAAACAGCACCGCCGTAGCATTGTTGGACAGGACGTTGGTCAACAACGCAATCAGCAAAAACAGTGCCGACAGGATAACCGCCGCAGGGGCGCCGGCAAGTGCGTCGATGAGGGTGTCGGCAAGGTATTGCGCGCCGCCGGTCATACGCAACGCCGCGCCCATGGCCAGCGCCGCCCATATCAACAGGGCGACGCGGCGATCCAGGGCGCGCTGCGCCTGATGGATGTTGAGGCAGCCGGTCATCAACATTGCCACCGCACCGGTTAGTGCGGCGGCGACCACCGGCACTAGGCCGCTTGCCGCCAGTACCACGACACTGCCGAAAATGATCCGTGCCCAGTGGGCGCGGGCGATCGCCGGCATGTCCCGGGCCGACCACTCCAGCAAAATGACGTCGGGATTGCCGCGCAAATGTTCGACGCGGTGGCGCGGGCCCATGATCAGCAGCACGTCGCCCGCATCCAGCCGAATGTCCGTCATGGTTTGGCGAATCATGCGTGACCGCCGCTGGATGCCAAGCACGATACAGCCGGTGCGGTGATGGAAAACGACCTGCTTCAAATTGCGGCCGATGATGCGCGATGCCGGCGCCACAACCACTTCCGCCAGCACCAAGTCGCTGCCCAGTTTGACCTCACCGCCGGTGTCGGTGTCCGCCGCCTCCGCGACATCGGATCCGGTCAGCGCGCCGGTGAATAGTTCGGGGCTGGCCGAAAACGCCTCCATGATCGCTTTTCGCGTCGCCGCCACCACGATCTCGTCGCCGGGTCGCAGGATGACGTCGTCAAACGGCGGCAAGATGGCTTCTTCGCCGCGTTGCACCAGTCGAACGGTGACGTCCGGCAGATCGGCGACGCGGCCGGCGACGAAACCGCGGCCAACCAACGGCGTATCTGGCGCGACCACGAATTCGACAATGAATTGCTTGCCTTCCGGGCCGACCAGGGTGTCAGCCAGCGACGCCCGGTCAGGCAATAGGCGCGGCGCAATCCAGACCACGTAAACCAAACCGATGACGGCAAGAACCGTGCCCGGCAGGGTGAAGTCGAAAAAGCCGATTGGCCGGGCTCCGGCCTGTTGCGCGGCACTGGCCGCCATCAGGTTGGTCGAGGAGCCGATCATCGTCGTCATGCCGCCCAGGATGCAGGCGAAGCTGAGCGGCATCATCACGGTGCTGACCGATCGATGCACACGGCTCGCCAGTGCTGTCATCAGCGGGATGAAGATGACGACCACTGGTGTATTGTTCAAAAATGCGCTGATCAAGGCAGCCGCGGCGAGACTAATTGCTACGGTCAGAAACGGCCGATGCCGGCGCAGGACCGCCAATCGGCGTGCCGGTTCTTCGAGGGCGCCGGTCTGCACCATGCCCTGACCGACCACCAAAAGCGCGAGCACGGCGATGAGCGCCGGATCTGCCAGGCCGGCGATCAATATACGGGCGTCCAGCAAATTGCGGCCGTCGGCGGCGGTCACCGGAAACAGGTGGAAAAACAGCACCAAAAACGCCACCACGCTGATCGAGGTCAGCTCCAGCGACAGCCGTTCGTTCACATAGGCAATGACGGCGACCGCGATCACCGCCATCACGATCCACATCTGAAAGGTCGGCTCGACGGCCAGGCTGCTCACGATTACCCCCTCAGAAAACCTACGGCAAGTTGTTGCTGGATTGAAAGGGTTTACATCGCTTGCAGCGGTTCAGGCCGGCCGCCGGCTGACCAAAACACCGGCGATCCAGTCGTGCAGGCAGCGGCCACGCTGGTTTAACGCCGAGACCAGCAGGACAGCTGGCGTCGTGAAGGTCACGCTGAGATAAAACACCACCACCATGACCGCGGCCTGACGGTAACCGGCGGTGTCGCCATCGGTGGTTGTCACCCGCAAAGCCATGGCATGCATGCCAAGTGTCGCTGAGCCAGGGGAACCGATGGTTAGGAACGGGTAGAGCATCGGCAGGAGCGCCGTGAACCAGATCTGCATCGGCGCCGCCAATGTCGGGCCGCTGCCGGCAATCGCCGGGAACACCGCCCAGGCGACACCAGCTATCAGGCCCATGATGGCCGCATCGATGCAATAGGCTATGACGCGGCGAACCCGCACGCCGTCGAATTCAGTCACGTTCACCCCGTCGCTTGCGGGAAAAGCTAGAGCAAGTTGCGCCCATCAAACGCTTCCATATGATCGAAATTTGATCTAATTCACGTAAGGCTTTTCCGCGCGCTTTGCAATGTAACAGGCGATCACGTCGGCAAAGCCGGGCCGGTTCGCAAGCAAAGAGGAACAGTGACATCGCGGCTCAGCAATCGGGTAGAGAAGCGCCACGGCGATGGCTAAGCAACGCGCGGCCGTTTCCGGTCGCCGTGTTTCTGCAGGTCCTGGCCGGCGCCATTGCCTTCGGCGGCGCGCATCTGATCGCGCAGGGTATGGACCTCGCGGTGCCGCGCCTCAGCGTATTGCTGGCACAAGGCGCCATGGCGGCGTTGGCGAGCTACTTGGTCGGTCTCGCCTGGTGGTGGGTGCCGATCCAGTTGCTGTTGCCGCCGGCGGTGTTGTTGGCCGGCGGTTTGGGACTGCCCGGTTGGCTGCCATTGGCGGCGTTCGTGCTGTTGGCTCTAGTATTCTGGAACAGTGCGCGCGATCGGGTGCCGTTTTATCTTTCCAGTCGGGCGACCGCCGCGGCCGTGGCCGGGTTGCTGCCGGCCGATCCCGGCGTCCGGGTGATCGATCTCGGCTGCGGGTTCGGCGGTCTGGCGGCCCGCCTGGCACGCGCGCGGCCCGATGCGGTTGTTACGGGCATCGAATCGGCGCCGTTCCCGTTCGCCATCGCCTGGCTCTATCACCGGCTGGTCGGACCGGCCAACCTCGTCATTCGCTATGGCGATATGTGGCGGGTCGATCTCGGCCACTGGGACGTAGTTTACTGTTTTCTGTCACCGGCGCCGATGGCCCGGCTCTACGATAAGGTCAAGGCGGAGCGGGCGGCGGGCGGCCTTTTCATCAGCAATTCCTTTGCCGTGCCCGGCGTTGCGGCCGAACGCGTCATCGCCATAGACGACCGGCGTCATAGCAAATTGTTGATTTGGTCGGTTTGAAACCGGATCACTCGGCTTTTTCGGCCGGCTTTTGCGAAGCGCGTAACAACACAATGCTGATGCGCCGGTTGCTGGCGGCGAAGGGATCCTCGGGCAACAGCGGCTCGGTATCCGCCTTGCCGGTTACCTGGGCGATGCGCTCGGCCGCCAACCCGGACTGCATCAGCGCCCGCCGGCTGGCGTTGGCGCGATCGGACGACAGTTCCCAATTGTCGTAGCCGTTGTTGCTGCGATAGGGCGTGGCGTCCGTGTGGCCGGTAATTTTGACTTTGTTCGGCAAGCGCTCGACGATTTGCGTGACCATGCCGATCAATGTCTTGGTATGGTCCTGCAAAGCGGCGCTGCCGCTCGGGAACATCGATTTGCGCTCCTGATCGACCAACTGAATGCGCATGCCCTCTGGTGTCATGTCGACCAAAATGTGCCGGGAAAGTTCGGCCAGTTCGGGCAAGTCTTGAATGGCCTGTTGCAAAGAATCGACGGCCTTCTCGAAGGCCTGCTGCTCCTGTTCGGCCAATTCTTTTTCCAGTTGCGCTCGGCTGATTTCCTCGATCGATTCCTCTGCGGATTCGCCGGCGGCCATCTGCTCGTGCTCTTTTTCGTCTTCTTCTTCCGCGGTTTCCTCGTCGCTGGTGGCCGGCGGCGCCACGCTTTGGAAAACCGCCGGCACCCCGGAATCGGAGACTTTGGCACCTTCCGGGCTCATGGTGCGGCCGCCCATAATGCCGCCGCTGCCGGAACGGCTGAGGCTGGCGGCAGCTGGGCTGAAATGATCGGCAATGCCGGCCTTTTGCTCGTCGGTTGTGACGTTGAGCAACCATAGCAGCAGAAAAAATGCCATCATCGCGGTGACGAAATCCGCATAGGCGACCTTCCAAGCGCCGCCATGGGCGGCATGTCCACCTTTGACGACCTTCTTGATGATGATTGGTTGTTCGTCAGACATAGCGGTCGATTGCGGTTAGACGATGGTCGCCACGGCGCCGACCGTTAAGCGGTCGGGGCATTTTCGGCCGCTTCCTCGACTTCCAGAAAAGATGGCCGTTCGTGGCTGTAAAGTGTCTTGCGGGCGAACTCTACCGACAAGGCGGGGGCGTAGCCCTGCAGATGCGCCAGCAAGCCGACCTTCATGCAGTTGAAGTATTTCGTGTCCGCGTCGGCATAGGCATTCAGGAAGTTGCCCATCGGCGCGACCACGCCATAGGCGATGAATATGCCGAAGAACGTGCCGACTAGGGCAGCGGCGATCAGTCCGCCCAGCACTTCCGGTGGCTCGGAGATCGAGCCCATGGTCACGATCACGCCGAGAACGGCGGCGACAATGCCGAATGCCGGCAGCGCCTGGCCCATTTCACCGACGGCGGCGCCGATCGTATGCGCCTCGTGATGATGGGTCTCGATTTCCTCATCCATCAGATCGGCAAGCTCGTGTGGGTTTTCCGATCCCATGGTGATAAGGCGCAAATAATCGCAGAGAAAATCCAGCGCATGGTGGTTTTTCATGAACAGCGGAAAGTTTTGAAACAGGCTGCTTTCCTCGGGGTTTTCCAGATGGCTTTCCAGCGCCAGCATGCCTTTGGCTTTTGCGAGTTTGAAGATCGCATATTGCATGGTGAGCAATTCGAGGTAATGCGCCTTCGAATAGGGCGCGCCTTTTATCAGCCGCCCCAGATGTTTGAGTGTACCGAAAATCACCCATTTCGGATTGGCGACGACGAATCCGCCGGTTGCCGCGCCAAGGATGATCAGCCATTCCAGCGGCTGGACGAGAATGGCAAAGGACCCGTGCGGCAGATAGCCGCCCAACACGGCACCAAAGACAATGACCAGCCCGATCAAAAAGAACATGGATCTTCCCGTTCGCCGGGCGTGGATCGCCCCGCTTTGAGGGCCAAGAATCGCGAAATCTGGTTAATAACCTGTTATGGCCCGGCGCCCGGGCGGTTCGGCTGCCCTTATGAATTGGCTGTCTGCCTGATATAATCGGCGGCAATACCGAAACCGATAGAAACAGGGACCGCTCAATGGCCTTTACTGCGCGTGAATTCAGGGATGCAATGGGCTGTTTTGCGACCGGCGTTGCCGTGGTGACCGGCCGCGATGAAGACGGTGCGCCGGTCGGCGTCACGGTCAATTCCTTTAGTTCGGTTTCGCTGTCGCCGCCGCTGGTGCTGTTCTGCCTGGATCGCGAGGCCGACAGCCTGCAGCCGTTCACCGACGGCAAGCATTTCGCCGTGAACATTCTCAATGCCGAGCAATCCGATTTGTCGCATCGCTTCGCCCAAACCGGCGTCGATAAATGGTCCGGTGTTGAATGGTCGGCCGGCGGCAATGACTGCCCGGCGCTGCCGGGAGCCGTGGCGCGCTATGAATGCACCAGCGTCGCCACCCATGACGGCGGCGATCATGTCATCCTGGTCGGCCGGGTCGATGACGTTGCGACCGACGATCGCGCGCCGCTGTTGTATTTTCGCGGAAACTATGCGTATTTGCCCGGCGCCGAATAGCGTGTCGCTATCGTTGGCGTGCAAAGACCGAAAAAAATCTCTTCAGGCAAAGAGGCTGATCCATGACGTCGAAAGTTGCATTCGTTGGTTTGGGGGTGATGGGCTATCCGATGGCCGGGCATTTGGCTGCCAATGGCCATGACGTGAAAGTCTATAATCGAACGGCTGCGAAGGCGGCGAAGTGGAAAAAGCAACACAAAGGTGCGACCGCGCGGACGCCACGGGAGGCCGCCAAAGGCGCCGACTTCGTGATGGTTTGTGTCGGCAATGATGACGATTTGCGCAGCGTCGTGCTTGGCGATCGCGGTGTGTTGGCCGGCATGGCCAAGGGCGCGATCCTGGTCGATCACACGACCGCTTCGGCTGACGTGGCGCGCGAGATCGCGGCGATCGCCCGTAAGCAAGGTGTCGGCTTCGTCGACGCGCCGGTTTCCGGCGGCCAGGCCGGTGCGGAAAACGGCATCCTAACGGTGATGTGCGGCGGCCGGGCAGGCGACTTCAAAAAGGCCAAGCCGGTCATGGATTGCTACGCGCGGGCCGTCACTTTGCTCGGCAAGGTCGGATCGGGTCAATTGACCAAAATGGTCAATCAAATCTGCATCGCCGGTCTGGTTCAGGCGTTGGGCGAGGGAATTCAATTTGCCGACCGTGTGGGGCTCGACGCCAAACAAGTCGTCGATGTGATTTCCAAAGGGGCGGCGCAGTCCTGGCAAATGGAAAACCGCGGCGAAACCATGGTCGACGACAAGTTCGACTTCGGCTTTGCCGTCGATTGGATGCGCAAGGATCTCGATATTGCCTTGGCCGAGGCTAAGCGCACCGGCATGAGTCTGCCGGTAACGGGCCTGGTCAACGAGTTCTATCGCGACGTTCAGTCGATGGGCGGCGGGCGCTGGGACACCTCGAGCCTGGTTCGCCGATTGCGGCAAATGGATCAGCCCTACAAAAAATAACGCCGAACGACGGCCAATCCGGTGGCCCCGTTAAGCTATTGACAGCCTATTTCGAGGCGGTCACAGGAGGCGGCATGTACCTGCAAAACAGGTCTGGGGCAATGGATCGAGAACAGTGTTCCTATGCGTCGGTCGAAGCCATGGTGCGGTCGCTGGCGCCAAGCTATCCGGTGTTCGCCATTCGCCGCTCGGTGCTGGCGGATAGCGCGCGGCGCTTTGTCTCGCGGTTTCCCGGCGCGGTACTCTATGCCGTCAAATGCAATCCGAGCAATGCCGTCCTGCAAGCCTTGTACGACGGAGGGATTAATGCATTCGACGTCGCGTCGCCCGCGGAGATCGGCCTGATCAGGAACATGCTGCCGGATAGCGGGTGCTACTATCATCATCCGGTCAAGGCGCCGACGATGATTGCAACGGCCTATCGCGACCATGGCATTCGTTCCTTCGCTGTCGATCACAGAAGCGAACTCGACAAAATACTACAGGTTACAGCCGCTGATCCGTCGGTCGTCGTGATGGTCCGTATTGAGACGCCGAAATCCGACTCGGTTTTCAATCTTGCCGCCAAATTCGGTGCCAGCCCGGATGCCGCTGTTGAGTTGTTACGGGCGGCCGCGGCCGCTGGGATCAGCGTCGGACTTTGTTTTCACGTCGGCTCGCAGTGCCGCAACCCGGCGGCGTACAGCGAAGCGGTCGCGCTTGCCGGTGTGATCGCGGCGCGTGCTGGCGTCCGGCCCGTGGCGCTCGATGTCGGTGGCGGTTTTCCGGTCTCCTATCCAAACTCGCCGGCGCCGCCGGTCGAAGAATTTTTCGTTGCCATCGCCAATGCGTTCCGGCGGTTGGACTGGCCGGATTGCGCCTTGATGTGCGAACCGGGCCGGGCGCTCGTCGCCGAAGGCCAGTCGCTGGTGGTGCAGGTCCATCTTCGCAAAGGCCAGACGCTGTACATCAACGATGGCGTCTATGGCAGCCTGATGGACCTCAAGATCGCCGGCTTGGAATTGCCGATCCGGATGGTACCCGGCGATAACCGGCCGGTGTCGACTGATACCGTATCGTTCACCGTGTTCGGCCCGACTTGCGATTCCTTCGACGTACTGCCCGTACCTTGGGCCTTGCCGGCCGACATCGGTGAAGGCGACTGGATCAAGGTCGGCCTGATGGGCGCATACGCTAACGCCGTCGCCACCCGGTTCAACGGGTTTTCTTCAGACGCCGAGGTATTCATTGGCGACTGACAGGGCCGTGGACGCGTAATCGCAATGCCCTGGTATGATCGAAAACTGAAAATAGGCGATTTCGTCATCGGCAGTGGCGGCCAGGCTGCTTATTCAGATGTCGCTTTTTGATCGGCCGCTGCGGATCGCGTGAGAGGCCCGAACCAGCCGATTCATGGGAGTTTGCAACGATGCTCTCCGAATATCGGAAATTGCCTCAAAAACAGAGCCGATGTCGAATTGGCTACGGCGCCGCGGTGATGCCGCCATATCGTACGACATCAGCCAGTATTTTACGGAGCAGATCGATCGCCACATCCACACGATGATTTCGTTCTACATAGGCCCTGGCATTCCTGCCGACACGGTGCCGCAACTCGTTGTCGGCCGCGAGCCCGACGATCAGGTCTGCGATTGCGGTGGTGTCGCCAACCGGAAACAGAAATCCATTTTTGCCATCGTCGATCACCTCGCGTGCCGCGGCAACGTCACTGGCCAGAAGCGGCAGGGCGGTTGCCATTGCCTCGAGGTACGCGGACGAAAGTCCTTCCGTGGTCGACGGCATCAAAGCCATGTGGGCGAGCCTGAGATGGGCGGCAATGGCGTCGCGACCGACCCAACCTGTAATACGAAAATGGTCTGACAGTCCGCGTTCCCGCACGGCGACCTCCAACGACGCGCGATCTTCACCGTCGCCCATGACCAAGAATATCAAGCGCGGGTCGCGTGTTACGGCCAAGTCGGCCGCGGCCAGGATGTCGCCAACACGCTTGACCGGCTTGAAGTTGGAGGCGTGGGCGACGACCACATGGTCGGGTCCAAGGCGGAGACGGACAGCCAATTCCTCGTCAGTGGCCGCGGGTCGGAAAAGCGTCGCGTCGACAGGGTTTGGGATGGTGACAACGTTGCTGAGCCCGTGCTGCGTCAAGGTGGTCGTGAGGTGATGTGCCGGCGTAACGATCCGGCTGGCCATGGGCATCAATCGAAACACATGCCGGCGCATTGCCGGCCCGTAGACACCGGCCAATAACATGGCGATGGCCGTCGCGCGGCTGACCAAAGGCAGGCCATGCGCCGCCGCCCATGGCAACATGCAGTCGAGAAAAAATTCCGCGCCTAGCAGAACAACGTCGTGCCTGGCCCGTTTCGCCAACGTGGTGCAACCGGCCAAAACGCCGTTGACGTGCGCCAGCCTATCCGGATGATCCAACCGCCAACCCCACGGTTGGATCAGTGCCTGTGGTGCCGGCACTTCGACCAAATCGATGCCCGGATAGTCGCGCTGAACCAGATCGTGACGATCGGCCATTTCCGGCGAAGACGCGGTTACCACTGACAAGGGGTAGCCCGCTTCGTGCAGGCCCGTCATCAGATAATTGGCAATAACGCCGCTACCGCCGGGGTGAGGCGGAAAGTTTCCGACGTAGAGGACCCGAGGCAAAGACATCTACACGCTACTCCACGGAGCGGAATTCAACAACGTCCGCTTCTCATAGCGGGATCGAGTGAACAGCCTATTGAGAACTCACGTCTAACCAGCCCTGAGCCGTTCCGCCGCGGCGACCGCGAAGTAGGTCAGGATGCCGTCGCAGCCAGCGCGCTTGAAGCCGAGCAGGCTTTCCATCATGGCGCGGTCGAGATCCATCCAGCCATTGGCGCCGGCGGCCTGCAGCATGGCGTATTCGCCGGACACCTGGTAGGCGAAGGTCGGCAGGCCGAAGGCCTGTTTTACGCGCCAGCAGACGTCGAGGTACGGCATGCCCGGCTTGACCATCACCATGTCGGCGCCCTCGGCGATATCGAGCGCGACTTCCCGCAGCGCCTCGTCGCCGTTGGCCGGGTCCATCTGATAGGTCTTCTTGTCGGCCGCGCCGAGCGCGCTCGACGAGCCGATCGCATCGCGGAACGGGCCGTAGAAGGCGGAGGCATATTTGGCCGCGTAGGCCATGATCTGCACGTTGACGTGGCCGGAATTTTCCAGGGCCTGACGGATGGCGCCGATGCGTCCGTCCATCATGTCGGAGGGCGAAATGACGGTACAGCCGGCGGCCGCCTGAACCAGGGCTTGGCGCACAAGGATGTCGACGGTCTCGTCGTTGGCGACATAGCCGTCGCGGATGACGCCGTCATGGCCGTGATTGGTGAAGGGGTCGAGTGCAACGTCGCACATGATGCCGATGTCGGGGACGGCGGCGGCGACGGCGCGGATGGCGCGGCATACCAAATTGTCGGGATTGACCGCTTCCGAGCCTTCGGCGTCTTTAAGCGCCGGATCGAGCGCCGGAAAGATGGCGATTACCGGAATCCCGAGCGCCGCCGCGTGGCCGGCGGCTTCGACCAGCAGATCGATTGACAAACGCTGGGCGCCCGGCATGGACGGCACGTCGACGGCGCCGGCATCGTCATGGACAAACACCGGCCAGATTAAATCGTCCGGCGCGAGGCGGTTTTCGGCGACCAGGCGGCGTGACCATTCATGTGCCCGATTGCGCCGCATGCGAACCGTCGGAAAGCTGCCCGGCGCGGCAGGTTCCGGCGCGGAATCCGGTGCTGCAGGGCCGGTCGGAGACGGGAAGGGAACGGGTTCGCTCGGCATAATTGGATCTCCTATGACGTCCGACGGGATCATAGCCCTTTGGTTCCAGGCTCGCCACTCCAATGGGCCGCTTCGCGGCCGTCGTTGACAGGGTATGCGGCCTCCCTTATCACCGAAATCATGGACTTTGACCTGAGCGAACAACAACGGGCCTTTCAAGAGACGGCGCGCGATTTCGCCGACCAGGAAATGACGCCTAATGCCGCCCGCTGGGACGAGGAAAAGATTTTTCCGGAGGACGTGCTGCGCCAGGCCGCAGCACTTGGCTTTGGCGGTATCTATGTCGGCGAAGCGCTCGGCGGCTCCGGCCTCGGCCGCCTTGATGCGGCGTTGATTTTCGAGGAATTGGCCGCCGGCTGCACCTCGACAGCGGCCTATATCAGCATTCACAACATGGCGACCTGGATGATCGACTGCTTCGGCGACGATGCCGTTCGATCCAAGTTTGTGCCTGGCCTCTGCGCCATGGATTTGTTTGCGAGCTACTGCCTAACCGAACCCGGTGCCGGCTCCGATGCCGCCGGCCTCAAGACGCGCGCCGTGCGCGATGGCGATAGCTACGTGATCAACGGCACCAAAGCGTTCATATCCGGCGGCGGCCGCGCGGATGTCTATGTCACGATGGTGCGGACCGGCGGTGACGGGCCGGCCGGTGTTACCTGTCTGGCGGTCGGTGCCGACAGTCCGGGCCTGAGCTTCGGCGCCCAGGAACGCAAGCTCGGCTGGAATTCGCAGCCCACCGCCATGGTGATCTTCGAGGATTGCCGCGTGCCGGTGGAAAACCGCGTTGGAGACGAAGGCGAAGGCTTTGCCATTGCCATGAAAGGCCTTGATGGCGGCCGTATCAACATCGGTGCCTGTTCGATCGGCGCGGCGGCGGCGTGCTTGGAAACGGCGCGCGACTACACCCAATCGCGGCAGCAATTCGGCCGCGCGATTGCTGATTTTCAAGCGACCCAGTTCAAACTGGCTGATATGGCGACGGCGCTGGAGGCGGCGCGGCTGATGATCCGTCAGGCCGCGGCCAAGTTGGATAGCGGCGATCCGGAAGCGACTTTATACTGCGCCATGGCCAAGCGCTTTGCCACCGATGCCGGTTTCGACATCTGTAACGACGCGTTGCAGCTACATGGCGGCTACGGCTATCTGAAGGATTTTCCAGTTGAGCGCTATTTGCGTGATTCTCGGGTTCATCAGATACTGGAAGGCACCAACGAAATCATGCGGGTGATCGTCGCGCGGCGGCTGCTGTCGCGCCAATCGAAATTCTAGAGCGCCGTTCGCTGCTCCGGACCGATGGGAGAATTTGAGATGCGCATAGCAAATATTGAGGCGATTCCGTTGCGAATTCCGTTCACCCACGGCGGCCGGTCGGCTGGTTGGAGCGGACTGAGTTGGAACCAGCTCGATACCGTGCTGGTCAAGGTTGAGACCGACACTGGCTTGATCGGCTATGGCGAAGCGTTTGCCTATTCCTGTGCCCGCGCCGTGGTTGCCGCGATCGAGGATATGATAGCGCCCCTCGTTGTTGGCCGCGACGCGCGCTCGCCCGGCGGCTTGCTCGACGAACTGCAACAGAAACTGCATCTGTTCGGACGCTACGGCATCACCATGTTTGCGCTGTCGGGCCTGGACATCGCGCTCTGGGATCTTGCCGGCAAAGACGCCGGATTGCCGCTGCATCGGCTGTTGGGCGGCGCCGTGCGCGACACCGTTCCGGGTTACGCTAGCCTGTTCAAATACGCCGATCCCGAATTGGTCGCCGCCAAGACGACGGCGGCATTGGAGGACGGCTATCAGTTCGTCAAGCTGCATGAAACCGCCGAAGCGGAAGTCCGCGCCGCGCGGGAGGCTGCCGGCGACGGCGTACCGATCATGGTCGACACCAATTGCCCATGGACGCCGGCGCAGGCCAAGGAAATGGCCAACCGGCTGAAACCTTACAATATCGCCTGGCTCGAAGAGCCGATCTTTCCGCCGGAGAATTTCGCCGCCCTGGCGGCGCTGCAAAAGGAATGCGGCGTGCCGCTGGCGGCCGGCGAGAACGCCTGTACGTTATATGAATTCGCCAAAATGTTCGAAGCCGGCGCGGTCACCTTTGGCCAGCCGAGCGTCACCAAGGTCGGCGGCATCGGTGAATTTCGCAAAGTGGCGATGCTGGCCGAGATTTCCAACGTCACCGTCATGCCGCACTCGCCCTATTTCGGCCCCGGGTTCTTGGCGACCCTGCATCTGCTGTCGGCGATGCCGGATGAAACCCTTTCCGAACGCTTCTACGTAACGGCGGAAGCCTATCTCTATGGCAGTGCGGTCGATGCCGTTGACGGGCGGTTCGCGGTGCCGTCCGGGCCTGGACTCGGCATTGAGCCTGACCCAACGGTTATTTCGGATTTTCGCGTTACCTTCTAGCGCCTGCAATTAACCAATTAAGCTGTCGGTTCGGCTTACAACAAGCGGCGCGCCGTGTGGCTGCACGTCCCTGAAATTCAATAAAATCAATGTGTTAACTGTTTGGCATGGTGTTTGCGATAACACTCTTGTCGATCGGGCACGGTTTACCGGTTGATCAAGCCGAACAGGAAAGGCCAACCGTATGATTTCTTGGATCCGATATTGGTTCACATTGAAGATTCTCTCGGTCCTGAATGCCAAGGATCCGGTCGGCGGAAATTGATCTGGACGTGCCATAACAGCATTCTATCGGGCATCGACGCAAAGCAGATCACGTCATCGGTCCAAAAGGACCGAAGCCCAACAAGTTTGTCCGGTGTCGCTTAGTAGCGTCAGCAGCGTCCGTCGGAGTAGCGTTCGCGGTATCGGACTGGCGCGGCGGCCCTAGGGCCGCCGCGCACCTTATTTCCCTTGAGACAACCTTCGGTCAATCGGTTGGCAACAGCCATCCGGGATCTGCCGTGAAGCGGTCGACCAGCGAGCCGGCCGCGCTCGACGGCCGCCAGGCCGCGCGGACGGCATTCAACACCAAGGTGCGGATCTCGGCCGGCGTAAAGCCGAAGGTTTCGTGCAGGGCGGCAAATTCATCGACCATGCTGTTGTGAAACATGCCGGGGTCATCGGTGTTGATGGTTATCGCCAATCCGCGATCCCAGTACCGCCGGACGGGATGCTCGGCGATATCGGAAATCACCCCGGTTGCCAGGTTCGACAGCGGGCAAAGCTCCAACGGCACACCGGACAGGCCCAAGCGGTCGATCAGGGCCGGGTCCTCTTCGGCGCGCGTCGCATGGCCGATGCGATCGACGGCCAGTGCATCCAGTGCACCGCGTACGCTCTCGGCACCGGCCGCTTCGCCGGCATGGGCACTGGTGCGGAAGCCAAACGCCCGCGCCTGGTCGTAGACGTCGGCGAAGGGCTCGGGTGGGCAGTGATGTTCCGAGCCGCCGATACCGATGCCGATGACGCCGCAATCCTGAACTTCCTGAACTTGTCGCAACGTTCGGGCCGCCTGGTCCGGCCCGTCGTCACGCACCAGGTCGGCGATCAGCCAGACTTCGGTCTCGGCTACCCGATCGAAGCCGCGGCGGATGGCCTGCGCCAGTCCTTGCGGCGTCAGCCCCTGAGCGGTGAAACGCGACGGTGAAAAAAACATTTCCGCATAGACGATGTTTTGTTGCGCTAGGTCTCGGGCGGCGGCCTCTGCTATCGCGGTGAAATCCTCGTACGCCCGCAAGAATCCGTTTTTCCAGATCCAGGCGTCGATGAAGGCCGGGAAATCCGGGTAGGTGAGGCGCTGGCGCAAAGCCTCAGGGCTGGCCACCAAGGGATCGCCGCCATATTTCTGCATCAGTTCCCAAAGCGCCGGCAACGGGATCGCGCCTTCCAGATGCAGGTGCAGTTCGGCCTTGGGCAGGGCGGTCAGCCAGGAACGAATATCGGACATTGGCCGGGTCCCTCAGGCGCGATCTTGACGCAAAAACGAGCCCGGCCACTGGCCGGTCTGATGCAGCACGGTGACTTGTTCCTTGATGCAAGCCAACAGTTTTCGCCCGGCCAGAGAAAGCGGCCGTTGCGATGATGCGGCCAAGACAACCGCTTGCGTAAATGGCATTCCCTTGATGCGGTACGCGGACATGCGGTGGTCGGAGACCTCCTTGTGCACCGACGCATAGGGCAGGATCGTCGATCCGACGGCATCCTCGACCAATTGCTTGATGGTGTTCAAGGCATTGATTTCGTGGCTGACGGTGATCGACAATCCACGCTTGATGGCGACTTGGTCGACCAATTCGCGCAGACCGTGGGGATGGCTCGGCAAGATCAGCGGTATTGCCTGCAACGCCTTTAGTCCGACCGACTGGTTGGCTTTATCCGATTGATCGGCTGGGCCGACCAGGACGAGTTCCTCGACCAGCAGTTCCTCGGCCGCCAAATTGCCAAGGCGCGGTGCATTGTTGAGGATGCCGACGTCGAGGCGGCCCGCCGACAGCCATTCGTTGACGTGGCCGCTGAAGCCCTCGACGACTTCCAGCGATACTTGCGGGTAATCGTGGTGCAGCTTGGCAATCAGGGGGGCCGTCAGTACTTGGCTGATGGTTGGTGTGAGGCCGAGCGTCACGCGGCCGCGAACGGTGCCGCCGACCGTCGTCACCTCGGTAATGGTCCTGGCGCATTGTTCGAGGATGATGATGGCGCGCTGCAGGAGTACAGAGCCGGCCTCGGTCAGGGTGACGCCACGGCCGTTGCGATAAAGCAAGGCGACGCCAAGTTCCTGCTCCAGCTTGCCGACCTGCCGCGACAGGGCCGGCTGGGCGACCGAGAGAAAACTCGCGGCCTTTGAGAAACTTCCCAGTTCGGCCACATGTTTGAAATATCGGAGTTGCCTCAGTTCCACGGCGATACTTTCATGCCTTGTTGGAATACCTGATAGCACGGTTATTACATTGGTGTCGAAATTTCTCCTGTTTAGACTCGATCGTCGCAGAATTTGTCCGAGACGGATCGATGACCAACCCGCGCATTCCCTATCAATTTTCCGACGCGTCGGGCTTGATGCCGCCGGACGGCAAATCCCTGATTGTTCATCTGGTTGTCAACGTAGAACACTGGCAATTCGACCAGGCGATGCCGCGCAAGATCATTACCGCGCCCCATGGCGCCGAGAATCTGCCGGACATTCCGAACTATTCCTGGGCGGAGTACGGTATGCGCTGCGGCATGCCGCGCCTGTTGCGCATTCTCGGCGACCGCAATCTGCCGGCCAGCACCAGCATCAATGCCGGCGTCATCGATGCCTATCCGCAATGCGCTGAAGCGATGTTGGAAGCCGGGTGGGAGTTCGTCGGCCACGGCATGCACCAAAAGTCGATCCAGTCGGAGGCGGACGAGGCGGCATTGATTGCCCAGGCGCTCGACAAGCTCGAAGCATTTTGTGGCACCCCGGTCCGCGGCTGGCTCAGTCCGGGTCTGCGTCAGTCACACGATACCCCGGACATATTGCAATCGCTTGGCGTGGAGTACCTGTTCGACTGGGTGATTGACGACGTTCCGGTTTGGATGAACACCGACGGTGGCCCGATGATCGCCATGCCGTATAACTTGGAACTGAACGACAGCATCGTCTATGCCGTCGAAAAACAGGCGACCGGCGAGCTCTATCGGCGTTTCGAAAACACGCTCATGGCGTTCGAATCGGAACTCGCCCACGGTCCCCGGGTGCTGGCGTTGGGATTGCACCCGCATTTGATCGGCGTGCCGCACCGCATCGGCATGCTGGAACGGATGGTCGACGACCTCCTGGCGCGCGACGACACGGTGTTCATGACGGGTGCCGGGATCGCCGACTGGTTCAGGAAAGCGGCAGCCTGCTGATAGCTGCATGTGAACTCACTGCTTCTTTTCGATATAGAGCAGGTCAAACTGTTTTACGGTCTCAACCATAATTCGGCTCGTCATATCCAGTGCCTTAGGCTCAACTGTTGTCGGCAGATCTTCGGGTGAATGATATGTTTGAAATAACACGGGGCGATTGGATTTGCGAATCCATTTGAAGGCGTTGGGATTCGCGATATATTCTCTCAATATGGATTCATCCGATTTCGGTAATACTGTCACCCCGACTGATGGCACGCCGTTCAAGAAGAATTCGTGATGATCGCTTGAATACCTTGGGACAGGCCCATGCATGGCGTGATACACACCCTGGATGTTGCCAGCCTTTTTCAGTGCTTTGACTACAACAGAGTCACTTAGATTTTCCCGAACGTCCCAAATTCCGTATGCATCCCCGATACCGCATCCGTCGAAGCTGATCGCGCCAACAATATTTTCTACACCATGATTTCTAATATACCCTTTCGTACCGATGAGCCCGATTTCTTCCTTATCTGGAAATAGAAATCTTACTTTGATACTTGCCGGCGCATCGGATGCTCGGAGCATGTTATATGCAGCCAAGGCCGAAGCAACACACGAAGCGTTGTCATTGGCGCCGGGCGACCCGATCGTGCGGTCATAATGCGTTGCGATGAGAAGTGTCGGGACGTTTGATCCCAAGTCTGCGATCACATTTGTCCCTGCCTTGCCATCGACCACGAACGGGTCGAGTTTGTGAGCAATTTTTGCCTTCGAAAGGGCTGACGCAAGGATGGCCATTCGTTCTTCGTTACTCTTTCCAGACAACACTTCGACAAGTCTGAATGATGACGGATTTTCAAGATAATGATTTGGTTCCGCCCCTCTTTCGATTGGTGTTGCACATCCCAAAAGACCGAAAATCATTGCCCCTGATAGGAGCCTCAAACATCGTGTCTGAATCCTTCCGGCAAACCCAGTATTATTGGCGTTTCGATGATGAATACGGCTAAAGTTCATAATCGTAACCCATATCAACTATCCGACCTGTTGCTCGATTGATTACAGTCTGATCCATCGAAAGTTGAGTGATTTGAGCGACTTGAGGTGCTCTTTGAATGGTGCCGGCCAGGGAAGATCAGATGCTTGGATGGACACTTCTCGCCCGCACTATTGGTGGAATTGGCCCGCTACGCAAGCAATATGACAGTCGGCGAATGGGCATTGATCTTCTTCGCTCGCTTCCGCATCGTCACCCAACATTGGCCAGTGCTTGTTCTAGGTGGCTTGCAGCTTGGCATCCGCATAGTGCCAACCGATTGTGATCGAGGCGCCGCGCAACGATTGCGCTCTGTCTCCATTGCCGGAGAGCCGGCGGGCGACGATTTCGGTGCCGTCCGCCAGCAGCGCCAAATCGGATGTTGTCAGGCCCAAATAGACGGTGTCTTGATAGGTCGCGGGCAGCGTTGTAATGGCCGGGTCGTCGGCGGCACGTCCGTCGATGATTATCGTGCGTTCGGACCGGATGGAGACCGACACGGCATCGCCGACAGTGACTTTGGCATCTTGGCGGGCCACGGGAATGGTGCCGAAGCCGACATCGACGGAGACCGTATCGCCGTCGACGGCGGCCACCCGGCCGTCGAGGATGTTGTTTTCGCCGAAGAAATCCGCGGTGAACCGGTGCTTAGGGGTTTCATAGAGGTCGATGGCCCGGCCGCTTTCGACCAGCTCTCCGGCGGAGATGATGGCCAAATTGTCGGCCACGGTCATCGCTTCTTCCTGATTGTGGGTGACGTGGATAAAGGTGATGCCGACTTTTTCCTGCAGCCGTTTCAGTTCGATGCACATGTCCTTCCGGAGATTGGCATCGAGGGCGGCTAGCGGCTCGTCGAGCAGCAGGATGTCGACGTCAAGGATCAACGAGCGGGCGAGTTGGACGCGCTGCTGCTGGCCACCGGACAGTTCGTGGGGCATGCGGTCGGCATAGCCGCCGAGGCCGACCAACTCGAGCATGGCGCTCACCCGATCCCGGATCTCGGCCTTGGGCAGTTTACGCAGGCGCAATCCATAGCCGACATTGCCTGCCACCGTCATATGTGGGAACAGCGCAAAGCCTTGGAACACCATCGACGTCGGCCGCCGGTTGGGCGGCAGGTCGGTGACATCCTGGCCATGGATCAAGATGCGGCCGTTGCTCGGTCGGATGAAGCCGCCGATCAGCCTCAGCAAGGTGGTCTTGCCGCCGCCGCTCGGACCCAGCAGCACGAAGTAGTCGCCGGATCCGATGTCCAGGTCGAGGGAGCGAAGGGCTGCGACCGCGCCATAGTTCTTGGCTAATCCACGAACCGCGACGGCGTTTTCTGCGGCATTCGTCATGATGCGAGCGGCTCCGATTTCGCCCGATGTTCCTGCTCCAAGCGGTCGGCGCGCATAAATGTGAGCAAAATGACGGTGCCGATCACGGCGATCGCGACGAAACTGACCAGGCTGCTCATGGCGTAGGATTGTTCGGACATGCCTTCGTTGAGCATCTGCGAAATCAAGACACTGGTAAAAGTGTCGTAGCCGCCTTTCAGCAGGCTCGTCCGGGTATACTCATTGAATGTCAGGATGACGGTGAAAGCAGCCGCGGAGAAGATGCCGACCCGGATCTGGGGAAACTCAATGTGCCAAAACGCCTGCCAGGGCGTGGCACCACAGCCGAGGGCGGCTTCGGTCTGTTGCTCGCGATAGCGCGCCATAGTGATCAGGACGACAATGAAGACATAGGGCAGGGTATAGATGATCAGTCCGGCAATGGCGCTGAAATAGCCAAGCTCGAACCAGCTATCGAACCAGGTGACGCCGATCTGTTCGCCGATGAAGGCGAAGCTTTTGTTCAGATTCTTGAAGAACACCAGCAATGCCGAACCGAGGATGTCGGACGGCACGAACAACGGCGACAGCATCAACGCCACTAAGCCCACTTGATGACGGCTCGACTTGTAAAGCTTGGCCGACATGATGCCCATAGGGACGACGAGCGCGGTCGTACAGAACGCCAGGATCATTGTGTTGGCAAACGCTTCCATCAACAGAATGTCGGAGAAGATCAGGCCGTACCATTCCGTGGTGAACACGTAATCGCGCGCGCCATAGCCGTTTTCGTTAAATGAGATATACATCACGTAGAAAACCGGCGCCATAAGCGTGGCAACCAGCAGCAACGTGTACAGCCATTTAAGCCGATAGGTCCAAACCTGTCCGTAATCATCCCGCATGGTTGTCAGCTGTAAGGTGAAAGAATGCGCGTTAGGTTGAACAGTCGATGACCGATATACAGAAGGCCGAGCAGGGTTGTCATCATGATGGCGCTGACCGCCATGGCCAAGGGAAAATCAAGCGCGGTAATGGCCTGTGTCGCGATCAAGCCGGCGTTGACGGCCCCCGGTCCGCCGAGAATGTTCGGCAACAACGCGATGCCCAATCCGTTCACGAATATGAACACGCTACCGGCAAATATGCCGGGCGCCGCCAACGGCAGGATGACGTCGACAAAAGTGCGAATTCGGCCGGCGCCGAGGTCGTCGCATATCTCGAAAACGTAGCGCGGCACGGCCTCCATGGCGAGGAAACCGGAAAACACAATGAACGGCAGGAACGACAGCACCTCGCCGATGATGACGCCGGTTGGCGTGTACAAGATAACGGTTATCGGCTCGTCGATGACGCCGAGGTTCAGCAACACGTTGTTGACCAAGCCGTTACGCTGCAGGAATGGGCGCAGCGAAAACACACGAATGATCTCCGACACCATGAAGGGCAGGATGAAGAGCAGGATGACACGGTGCTGCGCCACTTTCGGCACCCGCCGGTGTACGAACACGGCGATTGGAAATCCAAAGGCGAAGGCGACAACCACGGAAATCGCCGAATGCCCCATGGATGCCAAAAAATTGTCGAGCCGTGCGGAGGTGAAGAAGTTCTCGTAGGCAAACAGGGTCAGCCCCGGCTTCATCCAGAACATGGTGCGCTCGAAAACGCTCCAGACGTAGGTCAGGCCGAGTGGTATGGCGAAAAAAGCCACCATGAACGCGACGGGCAGTGCCATCAGGCCGGTCACCACCATTCGCCGCAGCCGGCGGCCGATAGGGCCGCCGTCGTCGCCGATGCGCCCGTCCGCGCTCACCGTGTCAGCGCCGCCTGCTAGAGCAGCCCTCGACCATACGGAAACATTTGACCGGGTTTATTTTGCGTCGTGGCAATGAGCGCGTCGCCATGCAATGTGGGGCATTTCATAAGACGCGCGAAGCCGCCACGGCGCAAAAGAACCCGGCCTTCGGTGGGGCAAATCGGCTTTTCGGGTGCGTTGCGGCGCTTGCCCAATGGACCACATTGCGCTGCGCACCGCGCCTGCCCGAAAAGCCGATTTGCACCCATCTAATGTATCCGTATGATCGAGGACTGCTCTAGGCGGCTTGGACCTTGGCCCACCAATCCTGATAGGCGCGAATGTGTTTCGGGAACACGTTCTGCCACGAGTTCCCTTTCACCTGGTAGCGGTCGTTCTTGTTTTTTAGCCGCCCGGCGATGGTGGCTTTGGCGGCGGCGTCGAAATCCTTGGGATTGGCGTCGACATAGGCGTTGACACCAGACATCTGCGGCGCGAAGCCAAACGTCTGCAAAGTGCGGGCGCCGAACCAAGGCGACAGATAGACGTTCATGAGTTTATAGAACGCCGCGTCCTGGCCACGTGCCTGACCGCCTTTGGACAGCATGAAGACATTATTCCAGGTCTGGTGACCTTCCTTCATGGTGCCGTAGCGAATATCCATCTTGCTTTTCTTGGCGGCGACGATTTGCACCGGCTCCCAGCAGGACGAGACCAGGACTTCTTCACTGGCGAGCAGGCTGACGCCATTTTGGAAGCCGTCCCAGAAGGTTCTGAATTGGCCTTTTTTCTTCAGGTCGATGAGGAAGCCGCAGACGCCCTTGACCTCGTCCGGTGTCATGCTCGAGGGGTCGTCGATATCCTGCTTGCCGGTTTGTTTCAGATAAATCGCCGTGTTGGTGAGCGTTGGGCCGAAGTCGTTCTGCATGGCGGCCCGGCCGCGGAACTGCGAATCGAACAAAGCCTCCCAGCTGTCCAGATTGGCGCCAACCTTGTCGTGGTTGAAGGCCAGGGAATCGGCGTTCGAAATGTACGGAACCGCAACCACCTTACCGTCATGACGGATTGTGTCGGCCGCCGCGCCGCCGTCATTGTAGACCGGCAAGAGGTTCTTCCAGTTGGGTATCTGCGAGATGTCGAGCGGCACGATCGCGCCTTGCGACGCCAGCGCGTCCTCCATGCCGCCGCCATTGTCGGACAGAGCATCGTAAAGCTTGGCGCCGTCGCCAACGACCATCTTTTGGATGGCCTCATCGGCGCGGGCGCTCTTGGCGTTGTAGGCGACGCCGATGCCGGCCTGGGCTTCCATGGCGCTCCAGTCCTTGGCGCCGACTTTGGCAATGCCGATGGTCCAAAGTTTCAACGGATCGGCGGCCATTGCATGCTGCGGGATTAACCCGCCGGCAACGCCGAGAGCGGCAAACGCGGTTGCGCCCTTTAGCAAAGAGCGGCGCGCAAATTCTTGTTGGTTCATGGCATGTCCCTCCCGCCATACGGAACGGGTATTCCAGCTCCGACGGCACTGTGATTTTCTGGTTTCAGGGGCGGCGACCCCGTCGCAGGGGATGGCCGAACGTCACGCACGATCATAATGCTAGCCAAAGTCACAATTATTGGCAAAATAAATATCCAGACTATCAGATATACCGAATTGGCATCAAAGAATGACGTGAGGGTTCTGTCATCGATCACGGCTTGCAATTAGTTTCATTTGTAACTAAATTGTCGGCCAGATTTGGATGAGCCGCTCGGTGACGGGCGCGGCGGTGGCCGCTCGATCGGCCGGCCGCGAACACTGGGGAGACCGCAACATGGCAGACCTTTGGGACAATCCGGTCGGAACCGATGGTTTCGAGTTCGTCGAATTTACCGCGCCCGACCCGGCCGCCCTGGGCCAGGTGTTCGAGCAGTTGGGGTTTGTTGCCGTGTCGCGGCATCGCTCGAAGAACGTCACGCGATATTGCCAAGGCGACGTCAATTTTATTCTGAATGCCGAGGATACGGGCTTTCCGCGCTCCTTCGGCGCGCTGCACGGGCCGAGCGCCTGTGCCATCGCTTTCCGCGTCGCCGATGCCGCGGCGGCCTATCGCCGCGCGCTGGATTGCGGCGCCTGGGGCGTCGACAGCCGCGTCGGGCCAATGGAACTGAACATTCCTTGCATTAAGGGTATCGGCGATTCTTTGATTTATCTGGTCGACCGCTATGGCGACAAAGGCACCATTTATGACGTTGACTTCGTGGCCATCGAGGGCGCGGCCGAGAAGCTCGTGTCCGGCGGCACCGGTAGCGGGCTCACCTATATCGATCATTTGACCCATAACGTGCATCGCGGCCGCATGCAGGAATGGGCAGAGTTCTACGAACGTCTCTTCAATTTTCGCGAGATTCGCTATTTCGACATCGAAGGCAAGCTAACCGGCCTCAAATCAAAGGCCATGACCAGCCCATGCGGTCAGATACGTATTCCAATAAACGAAAGTTCCGACGACAAGTCGCAGATTCAGGAATATCTCGACGAATATCGCGGCGAGGGTATTCAACATATCGCCTTCGGCACGGGTGACATATTCGCCGCGGTCGAAGGCCTGGCCGACGACGGCGTGCCGTTTCAGTCGACGCCAGACACTTACTTTGACAAAATCGACGAAAGGGTTGCCGGTCACGGCGAAGACGTCGACAGGCTGCGCCGCAATGGTATTCTAATCGACGGCGCGCCGACCGAAGGCCAAGGCTTGCTTCTGCAAATCTTCACCACCAACTTGATCGGGCCGATTTTTTTCGAGATCATTCAACGCAAGGGCAACGAAGGCTTCGGCGAGGGCAATTTTCAGGCCTTGTTCGAATCGATCGAACTTGACCAGATTGCCCGCGGCGTTCTCTCAGACACCAGCAAAGAGGGGTAAAGGCAATGGCTAGGAAATGGATTTCCTTTCCGCGCGTGGAAGGCGTCGCCAGCCGGCAAGCGCATGTGGATCTGCCCGACAACACCTATGAGCGTGAGTTCGGCAAGGAGGGATTCTTCGGGCCGGCGGCGCATTTCTATCACAAGCGGCCGCCGACCGGATGGGTCGATTGGCAAGGGCCGCTTCGGCCGCGGGCGTTCGACACGGCGGAACTCGGGTCGGGGCAGGCGAGCCCTTGGGACGCGCCCGTGTTGCTCGAAAACAACGCGACCCGCGTGCGGCTCTGGGCCGCCGATGCGGCGATGGATCATCTGGTCCGCAACGGCGACGGCGACGAGCTTTTGTTCATCCACCAAGGTGAAGGCGATTTGTACTGCGACTTCGGCCGGCTCGCCTTCAGCGAAGGCGATTACATCATGCTGCCGCGCTCGACGACCTGGCGGATTGAGCCGGCGTCCCCGGTGCGTGCCCTGATGATCGAAGCCACCAATGATTCCTATGTTCTGCCGGACAAGGGCCTGGTTGGCGACCATGCCATATTCGATCCCGCCGTGCTGGAAACGCCGCGCCTGGACGAAGCCTTTCTCGCGCAAACCGATCAGGCCGGAGAGTGGCAAATCCGCATTTTGGCGCGCGGCGCCATTTCGACCGTGACCTACCCGTACAATCCGCTCGACGTGGTCGGCTGGAAAGGCGATCTGGCGCCGGTCAAGGTGAACTGGCGCGACATTCGGCCGTTGATGAGCCATCGCTATCATGTGCCGCCGTCGGCGCATACGACGTTCCTGGCCGACCGTTTCGTGGTCTGCACGTTCGTGCCGCGGCCGTTCGAAAGCGACCCCGCCGCCTTGAAGGTGCCGTTCTTTCATTCCAACAACGACTACGACGAGGTCATCTTCTATCACGCCGGCAATTTCTTCAGCCGTGACAACATCCATTCCGGCATGATGAGTTTTCATCCCTGCGGGTTCCCGCATGGGCCCCATCCCAAGGCCTTGGAGAATGCCTTCAAGCAAAAATCCGAAGCGACTGACGAGGTTGCGGTGATGATCGACACCCGCGATCCTCTTGTCATCGGCGAAGCGGCGGAAGCGGTGGAGTTCAAGGGCTACGTAGAATCCTGGGGCATGGCCAACCGTGAAGCCGCCGAGTAACCAGGCGTAAACACAAGGAATGACGCAATGAAACTTGCATCTATGCCGGCCGGCCGGGACGGCCGGCTGGTCGCGGTAAGCCGCGACTTGACCCGCACGGCCGATGCCTCTGGGATCGCACCGACGCTGCAGGCCGCATTGGACGATTGGTCAACGGCGGCGCCGCGTCTCGAGGCGCTTTGCCAGGCGCTGGATGCCGGCGATGTCGCGTCAGCGGAAGCATTTGACCCCAGCGGTGTCGCGGCGCCGTTGCCGCGCGCCTATCAATGGGCGGACGGCTCGGCCTACGTCAATCACGTGGAGCTGGTGCGCAAGGCGCGCGGCGCGGAGATGCCGGCGAGCTTCTGGACCGATCCGCTGATGTACCAGGGCGGCTCCGACCATATGCTGGGCGCCCGCCAGCCGATCGTCGCCGGCTCCGAGGATTGGGGCATCGATTTCGAGGCCGAAGTCGCGGTCATCACCGACGACGTGGCCATGGGTGTGACGCCGGAGGCGGCGCGCGGACACATCAAGCTCGTCATGCTGGTCAACGACGTCTCGCTCAGAAACCTCATTCCGGGCGAATTGGGCAAGGGATTCGGCTTCTTTCACGGCAAGCCGCCGACCGCGTTCAGCCCGGTGGCAGTATCGCCGGACGTGCTGGGTGACGATTGGGACGGCGGCAAAGTCAATCTACCCATGCGCTGCCTCTATAACGGAGACCTGTTCGGCGAACCGGAAGCCGGTGAGGACATGACGTTCGATTTTCCGGCCCTGATTGCCCATGCCGCCAAGACCCGGCCGCTCGGCGCCGGTACCATCGTTGGTTCCGGCACCGTCTCTAACACCGATCGTTCGCGCGGCTCGTGCTGCATCGCCGAACAGCGTATGCTGGAGACCGTTGCCGACGGCAAGCCGGCAACGCCGTTCATGAAGTTCGGCGACGTGATACGGATCGAGATGACGAACAAAGACGGCGTCTCGCATTTCGGCGCCATCGAACAACGCGTTGTCGCGGCCGATTGAAAGGACGGATCTGATGAAGCTTTACGGGTATTTCCGGTCGTCGGCGGCCTATCGGGTGCGCATAGCCTTGAACGTCAAGGAGATCGAGGCCGAGCACGAATACGTGCATCTCGCCAAGGGCCTGCACGGCATGCCCGACTACCTAACGGTCAACCCGCAAGGCCTGGTGCCGGCGCTGGTCGATGACGGTCATGTGCTGGTGCAGTCGCTGGCCATCATCGAATATCTCGACGAATGCCACCCGACGCCACCGCTGTTGCCGTCCGGTCCGATCGAACGGGCGCGGGTCCGCGCCTTGTCGCAGGTCGTCGCCTGCGAGATCCATCCGATCAACAATCTCCGGGTCCTGAATTATCTGACCGGCGATTTCGGCCGCAGCGGCGACGAGCGTACGCGCTGGTACGGCCATTGGATTGCCGAAGGGTTCCGGGGACTGGAGGAATTGCTTGTCCATCATCCCGGCACCGGGCGTTATTGCCACGGCGACAATGTGACCATGGCGGATCTCTGTTTGGTGCCACAGGTGTTCAACGCCCGCCGCTTCAATTGCGACCTCTCGGCCTACCCGACCTTGGTGGCGATCGCCGACCGCTTGAACGAGATCCCGGCTTTCGCGGCCGCAGCACCGGAGCGCCAGCCGGACGCCGAGGGGTGAATTTTGCCACGCGCCATGTTGGCGTGATGGCTTTGGCCGCAGGCCTGGCCATGCCCGCAACAGGCCAAGCAACTACGGTCGATTTGGAGATCTTCCTGGCGGTCGACGTCTCCCACAGCGTCGATCCACAAGAAGCGCGGTTGCAGCGCGACGGCTACGTCCGGGCGTTGGCGCATCCGTTGGTCGTGCACGAAATTGAAAACGGGTTGCACGGGCGTATCGCGGTCGCTTATGTGGAATTCGCCGGCCAGCACCATCAGCGGGTCGTCGCCGATTGGGCGATCATCGACGGCCGGGCAAGCGCCCGGGCCTTTGTTGGGAAGATCGCGAAACAGCCGATCGGCACCGCGCCCTACACCTCGATCAGCGCGGCGATCGATTACGGTCGCCATAGCCTGGACAACAACAGCGTCACGGCGTTGCGCTCGGTCATCGACGTGTCGGGCGACGGCCCAAACAGCGACGGCCGCGCCATCGCCGCAGCCCGCGACGCGGCAATCGCCGAAGGCATCACAATCAACGGCCTACCGATCACCAGTTCCCGGCCCAACCCGAACAGCGGCGGCGTCGCCGTTCACCTGGCCAATCACTATTCCAAGCGTGTCATCGGCGGCCCCGGCGCCTTTCTGATCGAAGCCTTCGAGTTCGAAACCTTCGCCGCAGCCCTGCTCAAAAAGCTGATCCGCGAAATCCGCGGGTCGCGCGAAGTGATCGTCGGTCGGGCCGCCTCAGGCGCCCTCACACCGGATCCCAAGTGAAGACCGAGCGGTTGCCTGACCGATGAAGCAGACACTTACCGCTCCAGCGGGCCGGCTTCCTTGTCCAAGGCGGCAATGCCGGTTAGCGCAATCGGCGGGCGGTCAGGAAACTCGGCAACCAAACGCAACTTTCCGCCCATGGCCTCGACATATCCCGTCAGTGTGGAAATCAACAGATCGGCCCGTTTCTCGATGCGGGACACATTTTCCTGCTTAATCCCGAGTTCCTTGGCGACGTGAACCTGAGTGCGTTTCCGGGCCTTGCGCAGGTCCTGCAATGAAATTTCCTCGGCGATAAGTACGGCGGCGAGCGCTTGGACGTTCTTGCGGCGCGCCTTCGGCAGCTTGTCCATTCTTTCTTTGAGCGTTGTCATCTTCGTACGGATTCAATTTTGGCCGTCATCAACTCTGATAATCAGGCGTGTCGAATGACAGTCTGGGGATAGAATTGATCTCTGATTTTGGCGTTTAGAATGACGACGAGTTTTCGCATGACGGCGATCAGTGCGACAAGGGGCTTT
>Ga0315336_1000885_pt1 | contig 67998 bp, 77 predicted proteins | sample ASW5metaG_FD_204512 | JGI IMG/M metagenome (GOLD analysis project Ga0315336, IMG submission 204512) | Ammonia-oxidizing marine archaeal communities from Monterey Bay, California, United States - ASW #5 | ecosystem: Environmental > Aquatic > Marine > Intertidal zone | place: USA: California... | reverse complement strand
CGGCCCGTGTGTCGGCCCGTAGCGTCGCCCCGTGCGTCGGCCCGTAGCGTCGGCCCGTGTGTCGAAAGGCTAATGATATCGCGGGGTTCCGATGTCGGTGTGTATACGGGGGGGGTGTCTGCACTTTTCACTCTTGACGCTTGCCGGTGGGGCGCTTATAGGCCCCCCGCAATTTTTGTGAAGTTTTAAAAAAGAGACTTTTCTCGCAGATATCTCAAAGCAAAGGGCTAAAGCCCAAGGCAATTGGCTGATATCACACGAAATAACTGGGAAATCTAAAAGCTGCTATCCGCTCATTTTACTAAATATTTTGTTTAGTTGGGAGCAGATTACATTGAGGGAGCGTTTGATTGCGTTTATGGCTGTATAGAGCATGGTTGAGGGAGGGAATGGGTGTATAGGGTGTGTTTTATATCAGCTGTCCTGGATTCTTGTTGTTTATTCATCTTATATAATCAAAAACGATTCAAAATATTGGGCAATCGCCTTGTCCACGAAAACGTTGTTTGTAGTATGTGAAATAGATACTTTGTCCCATGAGGGCCTGGAAAAGTAGACGGTGGCTCGTGTTCCGCCGTGCTTACAATCCCACTCATACTGCCAACTCTTGCCACGCTCGTCCCCCACGCAAAGAAGGTAGTCTATGTCGAGAGCATCTTCTATGCAATCTACGTTTGCGCGCACAGTCCTGCCAGCCGCTATAGGGTAGTTAATCTGTACATCTGGGTTATATGGCACGGGCTCAAAAAGCATAGTGCCGTCTGTGTACTCCACGTTGAATACCTTCCTGGCATCCCCTCTGTGGTACATCTGAATTGTGAATGTGTCCTTGCTCAATCTGTGTCTCCCTTTACTCTACTTATAGTATACCAGACCTGCTAGGTGTTTGCAAGGCTTGAGGAAAGCCGCAGCTGATCTTGGGGGAATCGGCTGCGGCTTTCGATGGTGAGTAGCTTACAGTGCCAGGCGGTACTGGAAGACGCGGGGCGTCTCGGTGGGTGTACGTTCTACTGTGAGACCAGCCTTGCGGAAGTCACGGATACGGGCGGACGTGCCAGCTTCGCCTGGGCTTCCTACCAGATAGGTTACCTGGTCAATCGTGTACCATTTGCCGTCTTTCATTACTTCATATACCTTTGCTTGGGCTCCTACTGCTTTATCAATTGCTTTTCGCTTCTTCTTTGTCATTTTAGATTTCCTGTCCTGTTTGGGACTTTTTTGTTGTTAATTCATATTCCATCGAGGCGGCTAACGCCGCCTTACCAGGCGTTTCCAGCCTTTTTGCACTCCTTCCTCTTGCCGACCTTCTTAGGTGCTTCCTGTTTAGTCTCTTCTTTGCAAGAGCAGTCACAGCATTTTACGTGCCACTCTCCGCTATCAGCCATGCTCACGCGAGGGCGTGCCCCATAGGCAATGAGTGAGATCGAGACAATTATCATTAGTGTTGCGATTAGTGTTTTCATTATTGTATCCCCTTACTAATATGTCTTTGTTTGTTGATTCAGTCACCTTTTTCCAATCTAATAGTTTAGGTCAGAGGCGTGAGTTGCCAAGGCTTCGGGGTTTTGTTGTGCGAGATTAGTGAGCGGGTGTAGCTTAGTTTGTAACTCACTTAGCTCTGCTCGGCATTCTTTTGCCAAACCTGAGTTCTGGGCAACCTGTACCCTGGTACGATTAAGTGCTTTCTCGTGTGCCTTGCAGGCTGTACACGTATCACACGAAACAGACGAGACGCCTTCCTGGAGTACGGTGTAGGTCGTAAAAACAGAACCAAAGGCCGCCAGAACTACGAACAGGCCGAATATCTTGAAAATCCGATTACTGAATGCTTTATCTTCTTCGTTCATTTACTTATCTCCTGCTAGGCGTTTTCGTTCTTTGGTGGCCTTCCACCCCAGACTGTCTAGCCGTGCTAGCTGTTCGGCGTCAGTCCTCTTGGCGCGAAGCGCTGCGCGCTCCTCTGCTTCTTTTCGGCGCTTTTCTCGCTTAAGTCGTTGATTTTTTCTCATTTGGTCTCCCTACTACAAGAGAGTAGTATAGTTTAAACTCGGCTGTGGTCATTTCTTTGAAAAAGGTAAACTTGTCGTCTTTCGGAAGCTGGTCTAAGAAGTCCCGTATTTCGTCGTCTGATAATTTACTTACAATATCCATTATATCATCTTAATCGTCTTTGCTGATGCTTATATGGTATATCAGAAGACATAGCCAGGCCGTCATAAGTAAGAGTATAATATCCATTACTGCCTAGCTGCGTGCCTTGACCTGCAAGCTGCTTCCAGATTGGCAATGTGAGTCTCGAACTGGGGCAGAATCTGGCTCTCCCAGTAGTCAATTTCACTCTTTCCAGCGCCCAGTTCGTACATATTCCTCAAGGTGATCTGAGCATCAGGGATGCCATGTCGGCGGTGGACCTGATACCTAGAGCAGTGGACATCCGCGTTGGTGACATATGGAGGGTGCTGTTTCCAGGCGTCGTCCGCGTCCCATTGGTCGGGGGTCATTGGTTGTGCGAAGCTGGTTGCTGCAAATGCCAACACCAGTAGTGTTGCTATAATTATTTTCATTTTAATCTCCATTTAAAGTATATCGAAAGCCCTGCAGGCTTTTCGTAGTTCAACCGCAAGATCTAATCTGCAGGCTTCGCATAGTATGTAAGTTCTTATAATGCTGTCTTCTAGACAAACAGCATACGTGTAGCCCGGCTTCGGGCAATTGGTACACGTCTCTTCTCGCTTCTCTTCTCTGTTCATATCTACATCTCTATTATAGCAGTTTAAACATGTGTTCTCAAGGCTTTTCTCTGAAAAGTTAACTTGCCCAAATGTAGACGATGCTGATTAGGGTGACTATGACTACTAAGATTGTCACTTCTTCCTCGATATGGGAGAACCCGATACTTCAAAAACAAGCTTTTTGTAATCTTCCACTTCAATAGCTGTACTAGACCCAATATACTCATGGAAGTCATTCGGGTTAGTAGGAAGCCATTGCCCGCTACCACCAGATAATTTAATATCCTTTAAATAGGGCTTCTCAGTATATCCGTAGATTTCCCCATCTGCGTCAATCGCCACCCATTTGACTTTCTTTGAGAATGGCATACTATATGCCACATCAATCTTGCCCCTCTTAATCTTGACTTTCATATTATCTCTCCTTAATATTCTTCTCTTTAATCTTTTTATATTCTTGATACCTTTTCCAGATTGGTGCTCTTACCGACCAAGGTATAAGTGTGTCGTTTTTGTTACATTCAGCGCAGAATGCTGCGTAGGCTGTGTGTTTCTCCATACTTAACTTTTATATCTTAATGAAGTCCCGGAAAGAACATTTAAAACTTAAAATTAATCAAAGCCTTTAATTTCCCCCGCAGCCCGTAGCTTTTCTTTGTCTTCGAGCATTTCGCAAATAGTCAAGCACCGTTCGCAAGGCTCTCTTAGTACATCCATGCATGTACAATCATTATCTTCCCTGTAGATGCCGATCTCTAGGGCCATACTTGCTTCAGCCTTATTCATCTCAGATAATCATGAAGCACTCAAAGTGCTCTTTCATTGCCTGGTCTACGAAAATGTTATTCGTACTATATACAATCGTTACCTTTCCGCTTCTAGCAGAACAAAACCATATGTTAGCTCTTGTACTACCATCCTTTGTGCTCCACACATAATAATCGGAAGGTAGCTTTTCTGAATTTGCTTCAAACGTTTCTCTGTGTACCAGAGTACCTCCTAGTTTTTTAGTTAGTGCTGGTACTTCGCTCGTGTTCGTCATAGCTTCATTACAATTTAACGAGTCCATCTCTAAGGCTTCCTGCACGCAGTCCACATCTGCGTGCAGCGTATGCCCAGTCACCATAGAGAACAGCGACTTGTCTAAGTGCCACCAACCATCTTTGGGAATGAACTCCATTGAGCCATCTGTGTAGTTCTCCTTGAAAATCCTTCTTGCGTTATATTTGTTGCGTATCGTGATCGTGAATGTGTCCTTGCTGTCCAACGTCTACCTCCTGCTACCCTACCTGTAGTGTATCAGATCGGTCTAGGTGTTTGCAAGGCTTATGTGCTCACCACAGTCCAAGGTCTCGAATATAGAGGAAAACTCCCTGCACGAGGCAGAGCAGCAGTGGTAGTCGATGATGTGAGACCTTATGCTATTCGACATTTTCTCGCCGTCGTTCAAAGCCAGAAGCCACTGCAGCCGATGGCGTACACAGAGATCTTCTTGTTCTACTGAGGACATAATTGGTCTACCACAGGCCAAGCAAGTTAGATCAACGTTGCATTCAGAGCATTTAGAGCTAGTCCGGTCCATATTCTAAGTATATCAGCTTGTTTATGCGTTTTCAAGGCTTTTGTCTTAAAAGAATGATATAATATATATATATCCTGCAACGGAAATGGGAAGTCAAAAGTCGGAAAGTAAGATTACTAATGGAAGACTATCAACATAACAAACTTACCGTGTGGGATAAATGGGGACCACCGCTTGTTGTCGTAGTATTCGGGATATTGTTGTACGCGGCTGATGCGCGTTGGGGAGAGGATGAAGCGCGTGACTCGTTCGCTGCGACGTGGAGTTCTGATTCTGGCACGAGCGAGCGAGTTGTTGGGCAGATTCAGAAGCTCTACGACTGGCATAATGTGTTTGATCCTGACCGAGTTCCACTTTGGTACGTGCCGCGTAGCTTAGTGACGGCCACGCGCGAACTGACAAAGGCTATTGAAGCGCAGACGCACATGCTCGACCGACAGGCCGCGAGTTTTGATCGGCTCTCTGACGAGGTGCGAGACAATACGAGATGATCGCTGCGCTGCTCATCGTTGCGTTGCTGATACCCGCCCCGGTGGTTGCGGATATAGCCCATGATAATCACCCAGCGGGGAAGGCAGGCATGGAATTATTGGCTGCGATAGCTGCGAACCAACGAGCTATAGCACGGGTGATGGAACTTCTTGAGGAACATAGAGAATTGAAGCGCCAGCGTTATCATACGCTCAAGGGCAAAGGTGAGGTTAAGGGAGATGGAGAGAGCGCTATATATGGCCCTATGGAACAGCATGTTATGCAACAGTAAGTGCTTCATCTTATGGCCGTTTTGTTAGTTTCTATCTGGTTGTAAAGCTGGGTTTTTTGGATTTTTTAGTCCAAGAGTGTAAACCATAGATGTTAATACAGAAGTAGATAGAGTCTATAGTGGCCAGTGCTGGCACAGCTGGTGCCTGTGCTACCGCCCAATAAAACCAGCAAAAGTTAGAACCCATCATTAGGTAGAATCCTCGGTGATCTTTCCGAGCGATCCTGTATGCACCAGACAAGGACAGCCCAGCAGCTGACCAAGATACCCAGTCTATACTTGTAGTTGCGTATGCTATTGTAAGCCAATCCATAAAAAGGAGCTGGCCCCTGTGCAGGACTAGTGAAGTCCTTACTGCGCCGAAAGGGCAAGAACGCAGGCACTAAGTAGCGGGGCCAGCAGCGTGCATAGGGCAGCAAGAAACCCTATGACACGCAAGTAACTCTCAACTCTAAACTTAATTCTAATATATTTTTTGTCCAGATACGTGCTGGCATGATTATCAAGCTCTTGTAAGCATCCCTGGTCACAGAAAAATATGATATCGTCGTGGTATTCTAAAAATCTAGGTGCGTGGGGCCGTCTGCACACTATGCAGCACGGATCTATCCCAGCCTTGTTTCTGATAGAGACGACCTTGTTTTGAATTCCTTCTTCGTCTGTCTCATCTTCTAGTAAGGTTGACGCCTCCGAGAAAACGTCTTTATGCATCCTATCTTTGTGTATTGTGTAAGATAATGCACCGAAGAGCGTTTTCTTTCTCGAAGGCATCAAAGTGCAACAACCTTGACTCGTACTATTTTTACAACGCCACTTCTGCGGCCTTGCTTGTAGGAGATACCAGGATTTCTATCGTCGTGCTCGTAGCCCGCCATAGCGTCCTGTTTGGATACGAAAGTAAAGGGATCTAGAGTCACCTTGTCGCCCTTCGTATATTGTAGTGCCCATGCTTGGGCTTGTACTGCATCTTTTTTGTTAGCTGTTGCCACTATTTATATTATACCAAATTACTCATGCGTTTTCAAGGCTTTTTATTCTTTCGAGGTTGTCTACGAACTCATCCATCGCCTTGTCACTCCAGTACACTTGGCACTCTTCAAGACGTTTGATGTACCAGTCGGCCTTAGCGAGATCTTCCTCGCCACCTTTGAACTGGGCACGTTGCTTGTACTTAAGCACATTCCCAAGAAGGAAGCCGACGTATTCGTCGGCAGTGAGGTACGTGCGAATGATATCAATGGTTTCAACTCCGCCCTTGTTGTAATGGCTAGGGTGATCGACCTTGCTAGTACTATTCTTGTACTGCGTCATCATCATCTTCTTCTTCCGGGTATTCACCATCTGGTGTGCCGTATGCAATCATAAACAACTGAGTGTCGTCGTCGTCTGTTTTGATGGGCACCATACCGGCGGCTTTAATCTTAGCTTCTAGTGTTTCTAGAATGTCGTGTAGAGGTACAAGCTGTAAGAGTTGTGCTTGAACGCCCACTACGTAGTGGCTGCCCTTGAACATGTTCTCAATAATAATATTGTCCTCTACGCTTACGTCTTGGTTGAGTTCCTCGCCTTCAAACCCTTCTTCTGTCTTTAGCATTTTAGTTTCTCCTTTTTTGTTAGCTCCCCCCATGATAGGGGATATAGATTCTTTACGGCTTCTTCTATTTGCCGCGCAAGTTCTTGAATTTCTTCTTGAGCATCTGGACTGTTGCGCAGATTGCACACTCTTGCGAAAGCAAACAAGCTGCCAGTCCAATACCAAGATGTAATCATGCTCTGAGGTAAAACCACCCGCGCTTGCTCAGGGCACACCCCTCGCTCCAACATATTGTTGTAGATCTCCAAACAATTGTAGTAATGCTTTATACACTCTATTGCTGCTGCCGAGTTATCTTCTGCGCTTACTGCACCACCCGATCCTTGCTTCTTATTCTCTGCACGCGCTCTCCAGTTGCCTGGTATATAGAAGGAAGGCTCTGAGTCAACGTACCGTCTGCTGATCTCGTTCTCGGTTAGCCCCACTTTGTGTTTGAACGCTTGCCGCGCTACGAAGATCGGTGCTGTAATCCTGAGTTGAATCTGCGGATGTGAAAAGGGCGTCCAATGTCCGTGCGCAGCTAAATACCTGATAAGTCCTTCATCAGATTTGTCCAGTGCATCGTGGTGCTTATCAAAAGACACGCGTGCCGCGTTGACTACAGTAAGATCACTTCCCAGGTTGTCGATAAGCTCAACGGATATTCTTGCTAGGTTCACTGTTTATAGTATACCAACTTCACAATGTGTTTTCAACGCTTTTTTCTATTCTTTTTAGGAGGGAAGATGATATCTTTGAGGCAAGGGTTATCTCTGAAGGCCATCAGCAGCCACACACCTAGGTTCTGAACGATTTGCTCTTCATCACCTACTTTGATTTGTGCTCTAAGATTGCATTCGTCTATTGCGATGTGAATAATCTCATGCACGATTACTTCCCCCATCATCTCCTCATCCATATTCTCGTTCAACCTAATCAGGGTTTTCTCAAAATCAGTCTCACCAAAAAATACAGCGTGCTTGCCACAACCTTCCATTTCCTTCTTATACTTCTTGCTACGATGGTCCTCATCGTTCAAAGGAGCAAATTTAATGTCCCATTTATGTGGGCCTATCTTAAGTTTGCGAAATGGTAGCTTGGCCATAGTATTTATTTTATCTCCTTTTGAGTTTTCTCAATAAAAAAAAGTCTATATATGATATAATAGCATATATGATAAGGAGAAAAGATTAAATGACGGACAAATTAACATATCATTGTAAAAAATGTGGAACGGACCAGCCCGAAGATCAATTCTATACCAGGAAAACGACAAACAAGATCGTTTATCCTTGCAAAACGTGTAAAGGCAATTATTATCGTAAATGGAAGGCCGAGCACCCGGACTACCATAAGAATTGGAAAACTGAGCACCCTGAAAAGGTGAAGCAGCACCACAAGAAGTATAGGGATCGGGCAAAGAAGTGAAAGTTGTAGATCTGGAGGCTGACACGCATGATGAGGTGTTGGACCGATTCAGCGACACAGTAGAAGAGCTATCCTTGCAAGGTGATATAGAAGGACTCTTCCTGTTTGTAGATTCTAAGTCAGGGGTTAACAAGAGCGTGTTCATATTAGGCGACGTAGATCTAGAGAGGTTAGCTGCGTTAATCCTACAACACGTTTCTAGCCGAGACAAAAATTTTAACTAGTTGAGATACTTATGACAAAGAAAATTGTAAAGTTTGACGAGAAGGAGCTAGAGGCGGATAAAGAAGCCGACTCCGTGGTGGCTGTGAAGGATCTTGAGAAGAAGGTTAAGGAGGCCAACAGCAAAACATCTGAAATAATGCTAGCGGCGGGACCCGACTTGGCAAAGCTTTCTTGGGATATGTATTCACAGTATCGTAAAGGTGAATTAAAAACTTACTTTGATGACGATCAAGAATTAGAAGCATATTATAATATTAAGAAAAAAGAAACCATTATCAACATGGTAGCATTCATAAGCATGGCATCGGCGGCAATTGTTGACTCTGATAAGATTGAGAAGGCTACGATCAAAGAGCTTTCTTCTTCTATGGCGAATGCAGTAGACCTAGTAAGGTCGCTTATGGGTGAACCAGACAAGGTTGTTAAGCATGAGCACGAAGTCAAGATTGACAATCCTAAAGAGATCAAAGATAAGCTAGATGAAAACAAAGCCAAACTTGATGCCTTGGATGCTGAGTTTGAGGCGATGGATAAAAAGGAGAAGGTTGACTTATAATGGACGCATCAATACTGAAGCAACAAGAAGCTCTACTTAAAGAACGAGAAGGTCTCCTAGAGGAGAAGAAGAGGCAGAATGCCAGAGAAGACTTCATGGCGTTCTGTGAATATGTAGTCAAGGACGAAAGCTCCGGCGCTAAGATTGAACTAGCCGAGCTACAAAAGACTTGGATACGACACATATCCTTTTGTAAAGCTAACAATTTGAATTGCCTTATCCTGGCCCCAATGTCATCGGGTAAATGCATGGCCCCAGATACACCCGTATTAACACAGGCCGGTTATGTAGAAGCTGAGTCAATCGAGCCTGGTGACAGGGTTCTCAGCTATGATGAAGAGAACAGGAAGCCAGTATGGAAGCCAGTTAGCAAGAAGGAGAGCTTTGAGAAGAAGTGCATTGAAGTCACATTTAAAAGTGGAAGGAGAATTACCGTCAGCGAAGATCACCCGTTCTTGACAGACTCGGGCTGGATAGAGGCGCAGGATCTGCGTCCTAAGAAGGATAAAGTAAAGACACTTATAAAATGGGAGAAGGAACACGTCCTAGACATGTACACGACTACAGACGCGTACATGATTGGATGTATACTGGCTAAGAACACTGACTACTACGGAGCCAAGGACGGTGCTATCGGCTTTTACTCTGATTTTAGTAAGGAACGCGATGTGGAATTCGACCCTTACAAGTTCAGTAAGAACAAGGATTACAAGTCTGACTACTACACACGGGCTATCGGGACCTACGACCTGTGTGAACAAGACATCATAAATCAAATCAGTTTACATAGTAAAAAGGTAGTGAAGTTCTTCTTAAAAGGCTATTTCGACTGTCTTGGCGTATGGGACAAGGAGCAGAAGATAATTTATATGGCAACGGACTCGAAAAGCCTTGCAAACGGCATACAGCGTTTGCTACAATATACATGTGGGGAGAGTTCAGTGGAGAATTTAATACTTCTAGACGAAGAACTACTCACACAACAAAAGCAGCGACAACCTCACGCACAGGCAGGTATAGTAGGCAATGATGCTGAAGAGCCTGATAATGTGAGTGGAGTAACCTGGGACCCTGAAATAAAGCGCGTTATTGCTGTTGTACTTAAAGATGAACAAATACCCGAATTTACGAGGATTCTGGGAATCGTATAAATGGAGATCCTCAAGTACATGGGCCATGGGGTAGGACCAGAATCCTACCGACCGGGGCAACGTCAGCATTCCCGAATGTTTTCAACGACATATAGGTAACTGAGTGGCGACCCTTTATAAAGAAACAACAGAAGAAAAAACAAAAGAAGAAGAAAGAAGAGAAGAAGAAATAATAAGAAATAAAGAGAAGAGAAGAGAAATAAAAGAAGAGTAAAAAGAAGATGAAGAAAAAAAGATCCAGTGCTTCGCACCCAAAGCTTCGACTGAAAAGAAGGGGAAGAGGGAGCCAGGCCGGTCGATGATGATATCAAGAGACTAAAAGTAACAACCCAGGGAGGCTTTAACCAGCTTCCCTGGGTTATAGAACACAAAATGGAACACGACTTTATAATTTTGGGGGAATTTGTAGCACTGCTACTTTGGTTACTAGATGAAAGACCCTAACGGAACATATCAGTCTTGGCTCTATATGAAAGACCGCTGCGATAACACAGAGCACATATATTTTGCTTATTACGGCGGCAGAGGCGTTACGTACGACCCTTCATGGAAAGACTACAACAAATTTTTAAAGCAAATGGGTGAAAGGCCATTTGGAACTACATTGGGCAGGCGAATGGACTTGGGCAACTATTCAGTCCACAACTGCTCCTGGCAAACCCCTGAACAACAGTCAGCGGAAGCCGATAAGAAAATAGAAGCCTACAGGTATAAATACAAAGGTAGAGCTGTATCAGCTACAAGGATTAAACCACATGCCAAATCTTAAATTAGCAATAGATAACGAGAATGAAGGCTGGGACGAGGTTGCTTCAGTAGAAGACGTAGGCGTCCAGCAAACCATCGGCCTAGAAGTCGAAGGTACTAACAACCACGTTACTAACGGCGTGGTGTCACATAACACTCAGATCACGGCAGTCGCACTGCCACTATTTCTACTAGGGAATGATCCTACATTAAGAATTAAACTAGTATGCCTATCAGACGATGCTGCCAAAGAGCGGCTCTCTGCTATTAAGGCTTATATAGAAACAGACGAAGACTTCAAAACCTTGTTCCCCGGCATTATTCCAGGAAACAAGGAGGAATGGAGCAAACATAAGCTGTTCGTTGAACGTAAGACAATCGCAAAAGACGCAAGCGTCGATGCTAAAGGTATTATGTCCTCAGCGATTGGTGGACGAGCAGACATACTGCTTGTTGACGATATCTTCGACCAGAGAACTGCGGTATCGCAGCCATCAACACGAGAGCAGCATCTAGCAACTTACGCACAGGTCTGGCTGTCTCGTGTGGAGCCAAACGTAGAAGGCAATGAAAATAAACGCCAGGTGATAGCAATTTGTACTCGTTGGCACGAAGACGACCTTCTTGGATTTGTTACCTCAGACCCCATCATGCTCAATCAATACGGTGTGTTGATTCAGAAGGTGGCTGACGACTTCTCTGGATTGGACTGCGACGTAATCATTCCAGATCAGCACGTAGAAGAGTACAAGGAATACTTCGGGCACGAGTTAAAGGAAATTTTAATATGAAACTTACAGCGCAGGTTCCTTTGTGGGAGAAGTGGAACGCAAAGGTACTTAAAAACAAAGAAGAGGAAGTAGGGAAGCGAGAGTTTGCTCGTGGCTGGCGTCAGCAGCCCTTGGCAACGGACGACATTCTATTCAGGCCGGAACACGTAGAAGAATGTATTGACTCAGAAGCGGAGCTATACTTCCCAGGCCAAGAAAACACATTCAGAGGGACTTTTCCAGAATCATATAAATGTTTCATGGGAGTTGACCTCGCAATTGCTACTAAGAAGAGTCAAGGTGACTTCTTTTGTATTTCAATTATAGTTTGTGACAAAACTACGAGGCGTAAGACTTTAGTCGGAATGTTTCGAGACCGGGGCCTGACATTCAGTGAACAAATCAGGAAGATCGAGCTGTGGGCTGATTATTTCGACCCGAATTTAATTATGGTTGAAAACAACGCATATCAGGAGGCCATTGTCCAAGAACTAAAAAGAAAGACCGATCTGCCGGTAAAGTCTTTCACAACCAACGCCGTCAATAAGAACGATCTTGAGAACGGCCTCCCACGAATGGCAGTAGAGTTTGAGAAGCACAACTGGACTATTCCCATGATGGGTGAGGATGAGAGGGATCTGTGCGGCATTTTAATCAATGAATTGACTTCTTATCCAATTGGCAGGCACGATGATACTATGATGGCCCTCTGGTTTGCCAGACGAGCGGCCATAGACAGCATATCGTACGTATCTAAGCGTATATTTGTTGTATAAAACATGGGTAAAACATGACTGAAACCGCAAATAACTATGGTATAATATCTTATGGGCTTAATTAGAGATACACTTAGCGCAATTTTGCCTAGTTCCCGTAGAGATTCCCGTATCGAAATGCTGGAGCAACAGCACGGCCAGATCGACACGAAGGATTCAGGGGCAGCTAGAGCAGCGCACCAAGATTCAAACGTATACACCAACAACTATTTTGGTTCTGGCTCTGGATTTGGCGATCTAGGGATGCAGGGCGACGAAGGCTACTCTACATTACTGAATAAGTATGCAAGATCCGTCTGGCTCTACATTGGAGTAAGCACGATTGCTGGAGCATTAAGCCAAGTTAATTTCAGGGTAATTGATAAGCGCAGAAAAGGCCAGCCAAACGAGGCTGTGAAGGGAGATGGCGTTGGGCTGTCCCCTCTTCTTAATAATCCAAATCCTTGGATGAGCGCAGTAGAATTTAAGGAGACAGTGGCTATGCACCTCCTTCTCACGGGGAACGCATATATTGAAAAAGCCGCACTAGACTCAAGAGGCCGACCACATGAGCTGTATGTACTAAATCCAAAAAACATGCAAGTTCTGCCCCATCCTACGAAGTTTGTCAAGGGCTATGTGTACACTGTCAACCAAATTAAAATCTCATTTAGTCCTGACGAGGTGATCCATATAAAAATGCCTGATCCCCGAGGTGAGTCCCACTATGGGTTAGCCCCAATTGCAGCGATCAGGCAGACAATGGACTTAGATTGGGAAGCTCTTAATTGGAACGCATCGTACTTTAGCAACGCGACATGGCCTTCTGGCGTTATCACCGTTGAGGACGGCCTTAACGAAGAAGAGTATCGTAGAGCAAAAAGAGAACTGAAACAGAGTTATGAGGGCACAAGTAAGGTCGGTAAGATTATTATTTTGTCTGGAGGAATGAATTGGCAACAAACAACTCCCAATCCCAAAGATTTAGATTTCCTTAATCTGCGAAAGCATAGCAGAGAGGAAATCCTTAGTATTCTCAAGGTTCCGCCGTCAATCGTAGGCATCTTTAATGCGGAAAGCAGCTCAGGACGCAGTGCTGGTGTCCGAGAACAGCACATTGATTTCTGGTCGCGTACTATCCAACCGCTAGCCAACAGAATCCTAACAAAGCTGAACTCTAGCCTTACGAAAGAGTTCTCACAGCATTTTGAAATTGTTCCTGATATCACGAATATCCCGGCTCTTAGAGAGACGGATGATATGAAGAAGGTCAGAGCTGAGACGGCTGCTACCTTAGTAGAGCGCGTCGGCTGGCCCATAAACAAGGTTTTAGGCCACCTATATCCAGACGAAGCCATACTAGATTGGGGCGATATACCATCACCACGATTTGCCAGTTACTCAGGTACACCAGCGTTATCGGAGCATACAGGAGAAGAGCTACCAGAGGCACCTGTCCCTGTTGATAACGCTCCAGAAGACACAGAAGAGCCCGAAGAAGAAGATAAGCCAGAATAGCTTTCAAATTGTGATATAATATACCAATGGTATTTACCAAATTTAATTAAGAGAGATAGGGGAATGAAGAATTCACAACCTGAAGAAGTCGTTGAAGGTCGAGTAAAAAGCTTTACATTTGACGCAATCCAAACAGAAGCCACAAACAGCCTAGACACCAAGTCGGCAAGTGGTAGCCGTAGTAGAAAGATCAAAGGCTTTGCCAACACGGCAACGATTGATCGAGGCAAGGATCTGGTCCTGCCTGACGCATTTAAGAGTTCAATCGACAAGTATATGGAAAACCCTGTCATGTTCTACAATCATGACTGGGCAGTACCTGTTGGAACTATTACAGACTTTAAAATCAGTGACGATGGACTGTTCGTTGAAGCTGAAGTCGCTAGCGATTTCGCAGAAGCCGACAAGGTCTGGAAGTTAGTGGATCAAGGTCTAGTACGCTCCTTCAGCATCGGATTCCGGCCCGTAAAGAGCGACTATGACCCAGAGACTGATGTTACGGTTATTAAAGACATGGAACTACTGGAAGTGTCAATTGTTACGATTCCTATGAACGCTGACTCCACGTTTACGACGATGGATGGTTCTTGGAAGTCGATCATGTTCCAGCCCGAGACTGGTGGGGATCTAGTGTCCTACAAACAGCTCGTTGGCTCGGATGAAGACGCAATCAACCCAGAGGTCGAGACTAAAGTGGTGGAAGCGGAAGAGGTTGACGACGTTGCGGTAATTAATCAGCCGATCATTCAGACGTTTAGCTTTACGGAAGGCGACTGTTCTGTTTGTGACGAGACTGATGTCCAGGGCCTGTCTTGGGCCATCGAGCCTACCGGCAAGGAACTTGTTCTTTGTTTGGACTGCTTTGTGAAACAAGATGAGACGTGGGCGGAAGACTACACGCAGCTACAAGAGAAGGCTGAGTTGGCAGAAGTGCTAGAAGAAAGCATGACGACAACTAAGCTCCTCACGGATGCAAAATTAAAAAAGATAACAGATGAACGCGATAAGCTCGTCGAACACGTAAAGTCCGACGTTGCTGGCCTTGCAACCAAAGTCGCGAAAATCGTTATTTAAGCTGGAGACAGGTTTTCGCTACCCTGTAAAGGGGGCAGGGTTAAAGTCCTGCCCCCTTCCTTAGCAACATTATTTCCCAGGAAAACAGCAATGGAGGTAAATTTCCCTACAATGAATTTATTAGACTCATTATCAGATGAAGATCTTGAAATGTTGAACGACCTACTCCCGTGGTCGTGTTTCACGCTTGACTCTAACGGCAGGCAATTCGGTAAGCCCTACTCCAAAGAAAAGCGAGGTACGGCACAACCTAATGTAGACTACCGTATAACAGAACTAGCCAGACGAATTGATCTGTTCTCTAAGGTTGTTTTAGAGGTAGGATGCTACGAAGGTGTTCATACAGCAGCGTTAGCAGAGCGTTCTCAACAGGTTAAGGCTTTCGATGGAAGAGTCGAGCATGTTGTTAAAACTATAGTCAGATGCGCTATGCTGGGGCTCCCTGTTAATGCCTTTGTGCTAGATTTAGAAAAAAAGATGCCAGAAAACATAGATCTATCTTGTGACATAATTCATCACGTTGGCGTGCTCTATCACTTGGAGAATCCAGTGGAACATTTACATACCTTGGCACCATTCTGCACCGAAACTATAATGCTCGACACCCATGTTGCCTCCCCCAATAAAACGTGCCAAACTCTTGAATACAAAGATCATAAGTACAAATATTGGAAGCAGCAGGACGGCGGTAGAGCACTGCCTTTCGCCGGTATGGGTACACACGCTAAATGGCTTACAGAGGCTTCTTTGTGTGATGCTCTGATGTCTTGTGGCTTTGAAGATATAGATATAGCAGAGCGAAGAAACGAAAGAAATGGGTCTCGCGTACTTATTTATGCAAATAAAGCAAGAAAATTCTAAATTCTATGGTAGAATGTATTAGGGGTTGGTTGATACTATTAAAGAGCTTGTTCCTCTTTAAAAGAACATCTTAGTTCAAAACTAATGGAGGAAACATTCTAATATGTCAGAAGAAAAAAAGGATGTCACAGAAGAAGCAGATCAGACGATCGTACTCGATCCTGATAAGCTTGGAGAAAGTGATAAACCCACAGATTCTACTGGTGATGTAGACACTCTCATGAAGGCCGTTAGCGACCTTCGCGAGATGGTTGCAACAGCAGACCAAAAAGCCTCCGACGATGGACGACGCTCTGATGATCGCGAAAAGATTGACCGTGTGCAAGCCGATATTACCGGCCTGCAAAAGTCGCTCAATAGCGTTCTCAATCAGCGTTCAGATCGCAAAGCTGAATTTGAGGTGTCTGAGGATACTAACGTAGCTTCCTACTCCCCTGTTCAACTTAAGGCTTTAATTTCTAATAAGGCTCAGGCCGGTTCGGAACTCGAAGAAATTCAACGCGGTAACGACGAACTATATCTCGCGCAAACCCTTATGGGTGGACGTGATCTTCGCCAGTGCGAAGGTATTATGGATTATGCTCGTACAAACCATCCTGCGCTGTTCAAGGCAATGGAAACTGGCGGAAGCGCCACTGGTGCCGAGTGGATTCCTACGAATTTCAGTTCTAGCTTGTTCGAGGACGTTCGTCTCAACCTCCGGGTTGCAAACCAGCATTCTCGATTCAACATGCCTACTGATCCGTACAAGTTCCCTGTCGAAGGAGCTGACGCCACGGCGTACAGCGTTCCTGAGAACACCACGGACGATGCTGACCTCACGGCCGGTAACCGTGTAACTGCATCGACGCCGGGAACTATCAACCGGGCATTCGCGACCTCGAAGGTCGGCGTACGAGTTGTCGTTTCTACCGAAATGACGGAAGACTCGGTCATCGCTACTCTTCCTTATGTTCGCGAGAAGATCGTTCTAGCCTTGGCTAACGCCCAGGAGAACACCGTTATTAATGGTGACGAACGAACTTCCGGTCTTACGAATATTGATGGTGCTACCCTCACCACCAGTCATAAAATTGCATACGACGGATATCGTCGGGCCATCCAGCTCGCCGGTACGACCTCGAATGCTGCTGGCGCGCTCTCCCTCGCGGAAGTTCGTGCTGCACGTACCGACTTGGGTAAATATGGCGTAGACATTGGTCAGCTTTTCTGGCTCGTCGGCATTAACGCGTATAACAACCTTCTTGGCTTCACAGAAGTCACGACCGTTGACACGTTTGGCCCTCGTGCTACGATTCATGCTGGTCAGCTTGGCGCACTTGACGGAATTCCTATTATCGTCAGCGAACATGTACCAGAAGATCTGGATGCAGAGGGCCTGAATTCAGGCACCGGCACTCAGACAGAAGTCATGCTCGTCAGACGGGATCAGTTCCGCTTCGGTGATAGCCGTGCGATTACGCTGAAGAGTAAAGAAAGAATTGAGACAGACCAACAGGTCCTCGTTGCCTTGCAGCGTTTGGACTTCAAGTCCATGCTCGTTCCTTCGGCCACGAACACGGTTGCTTCGGCAGTTGTGAACGTTGCTCTGGTGTAACCCTTGGGTTAACCAGGTTCTTCCGAGACAGGGAGGGTTCCTTTTTGGGACCCTCCCTTTTCTCTAGGTAGGTGTACAAAATGGTAGTAATCTGGGTGGCTTCTAAAAAGCCAGATTTTAAGTATTTCAATAAAGATTGGATAATACACCGATTGCTAACGTTGATAGATCTCATTTCCGCGTAATCAGCGGAAAAATATGATATAATAGGGTATAACTTGTGGAGGGTTTTTCATGAAAATTAAATGTGTCTCTAGTAACGTCGGGACTTTAGATATCCCAAATAATGGCTCGATGACTTTCGGACCAAACTGCTTTTATGTAGTTTCCGACGAGGTTGGATCATATTTACGTGCAATTGACCCAAAGAGTTTTAAGTACATTGACGGCACGCTACCAGAGCCCAAGGTAACGTCAGGCAGCGTAGTGAAAGAATATACTACAACGTTTAAGACACGGCTTGGATTTAAGAACACAGCATTAGATCCTTCAGATGTCGAAATTAAGGACCTGAGCGTGCCAAGCGACTCAGAAGGAGATAAAGAAGAGTAATGGCCGCTAATACACCCACAGTAGAATTCAGGAGTATCCCGGTAGCAACAGCTACAACGGCCCTGGACACAAAATCAGAACGAGCACTAGCAGTCTCAGGCCAGTCTGGAGTTACAACCGGCGTCGGTCACGAATGGGACTTCGGAACAGTAGACATCTCAGGTGGGCAGGCTGATAGTGGCGTTCGTATGCTCTTCTTCGACGTAACCTTCGCAAACGGCAATACTAGCGCAGATAACTTCAAGTTTTGGTTGAGTTCAAACGGATTTGACCAGGCAGGCTCGGTAATGAAGTTTGTTGACCTTTCGTTCGCAGATACAGGTACTACGACTAACGTTGACGAAGTTTACGTCGCTGGCGCGACAGTCGGATCATACACATTCGCATCTGTGCCAGAAGCTGAGCCAGGCGCGCAGAATGTAAATGCTGCCGATGACACAACTTCAATTGCAATCACTGGTGTAACAACTACGGGTGAAGCTTCAGAAGTAGTTGCCATCGCATCATATTTTGCCATTGCAGACGAGGAGACTTCAGGAACGTATAAGGGTACGGACTCAGGTTATGAGTTGCGATGCAGTTTTAAACTAGATTTCTCGTAATACAAGGAGATAATCTGGAATGAAACCAACTGACAAAAAGAATAGGAACGCTGAGTTGATGTTCTTCTTCGATGACGGCACTAGTCTTTCGTCGAAAGAGGTCCACTTCCACGACGTTCCTCTTAACACGATTGTTAAGATACAAGCAAGATTTAAGTATTTTAATTACGTGATAGAGAAGGAAAGCCTCCCCGCTACGTTCAAGGAGTTCGTACACTTCAGGTCTAGCGGGATTACCTTTGTGGATAATGGCACAGAGATTCTTGATAAGCGCCCTATTAACACATGGTCGCTTGGTTGGACGGATGGTCGGGTGGAATATATGAAAGAATATGAATTTAAGACAGGTGAGATGCTGAGAGAATACGAATCACCGCGTAATCCAGTAGACAGCCCCAGCCATTTTCATCCTGAGAGCGGAGGCGTAGTACAATAGCTTTCATTAATGTAAAAGATACTGGCACCGCGTTAGTAGCAACTAATGTCGGTGTTCTAGACGGTGTAACGGTAGAGTTGCAGCACATCACTATTGGTGACGCAACAACTCCCGATAACAAAGCAATAGTTGACTCAGCAGGCAGGCTAGTAGTTACTTTTGCTGGAGTCACAAACTCTGTGTACTCCGAAGTACTTGTAGCTGTTGGAGTAACACCCACGGAGCTTTTCTCAACAGAAACAACTAGAAGGAAAGTGAACATTCAGAACTTCTCAGAAGCAGGAACGAACGACATAGTTTTTTACGGTATAGCAGCAGGCACGACTGGGCAAGGAAAGGGGATAGCGTTGATGGATGGTGACTCGGCTGACTTCGATGATTATACAGGTGATTTGCGAGGCATTTTAACATCTTCGGCAGCGGCTGGAGTAACTATGAGAATACTGGAGAAATTCTAATGAAGAAAATACTAGCTAAAGCTATTGCTGCGCTACTATGCACGGCAACTTTCGCCTATGCAGACAGTGTTAATAGCAGGAAAACAAATTTCAGGTTCCTTAAGATTGACGGCGTTACGTGCCTAGATACTAGTGCTGACAGGATTTACCACGATACAAACTGCAATAAAGTAAAGGATGTCGATGAAAACTTCATTGATGTTCTAGATCACACCCTGTTGACCAACATAGGGGCTGATAGCCACGCGACCATCGACTCCCACATCGACCTAGTCAACGAGCACCTCGATTGGACTACCTCTGTGGGCACAATTCACACGGGCAACTACATCGAGGGTGGAGCGGGGACTGACACTACTGCCTACCACGTTAGCGGTACAGACGTTGCTGTAGCTGATGGCGGCACTGGAGCGTCATCACACATAGATGGCGGCGTGTTGTTCGGCAGTGGCACAGGTGCAGTTACTAACAGCGGCCTGCTCAGCGATGGCCAGATGATCGTGGGCGACGGCACTACAGACCCTGCGGTTGAGTCTGGCGCTACGCTACGCACCTCTATTGGTGTGGACCCTATTGGTACTGACAACTCAACGGATGTTACTATAGAAAGTGGCTTGAACTACGTGACTATCTCCTCACAAGAGCTAACACTCGGCACAGTGGACATCAGCGATGATACTAACCTGGCGGTGGGTGCTCCTATCACACTGACTGGCGATACCATTGACATCACCAAGACAGCCTTTGAAGATGGAGGTACAGACGAACTGGAGATCACTGCTGGCATGATGGCTACAGGCACAAGCGCTACGGCAACGACTTACTGGGCTGGAGATAACACCTGGGACACACCAGTCCCTGCTGCTGACAGCCTGACATGGCTGGAGCACGATTTCTCGCCCACCCTGGCTTCCAACGAAGGCATGGAGACAGACGAGTGCCAGATCGTTGCTACTGCAACGGGTGCTTGCGTCCTGTGCGAAGGCTCTGGCAAGGACGATGACGAACATCAGTTCTGCTTCCCTGACATAGATCCTACAGACACGACCTATAACATGCTGACCTCATACGACTACGGCACACCCGTCAACGTGGGTAACGCTTATGTCGCAACGCTACCTGGTATCGACTTCACGGGAGCGGACTTCAGCGTAGTGGGCACAGGTAAGGCTTGTCTAGGCGGTTCCGAGGCGGGTTCGTTCTGCACGGTCGATGGTGACTGCGCTGGTTCCCCTGCTGGCGTATGCACCGCAAGCAAGATGGCTACGATCAGCCTACACGCAAACGTACTGAAGACCACCTCTACTGATGTGATGCTAGAGAGCACGGATAACGTCATGGACGATGCGAAGCACATCTGCTTGGGCGCAGGGTCGGACGGTTGCCTAGAATCAAACGGAACCGACGTTGACGTAACGGGCGGGTTCGACATGAGCGCCGCGACGATTCAGATCCCGTCCAACTCAACACCATCCGTATCGGTGGTGGGTGAGATCGAAGTAGACAGTGATGACGGTACGCTCCACATCTACTCGGATGCCGAGCACAAGTACTACCCAGGTCGAGGCCGCCAAGTTTTTACTACTACAAACTGGATTTGGGGTGGTGACACCGTCCTTACAAACGGTAATGACATTTACCCGATGGTGAATGCAATCTGGAGTGGTTCTTCAGCTAATGAAACTTTCTCACAGCAGCTAGTAAAGGCTGGAATGGTTTGTCACGATTTGTATGTGGATACGCCTGGATGCACCTGGGACGGCACTACAGTCTTAACAGCCGGTTTTAGAGATGATGCTTCTACAGTTCTCTCTTGTACGATTAGCTCTGGCACCACATGTGATTCGGGAGTAAGCACTGCCACTGTGGTAAGCGGCAGTAAGATTAATTTCTTCCTTCAGTGCGATGGGGTGGACTGTCCTCCTGACGGAACCTACTGCAACCCCAATATGAATGTTATCTGTGACTTAGATTAAGATGATGGCTAAGGTCTTAACAATAGCAGCAGCCCTTCTACTCACGGCTACGATGGCTCACGCGGAGCGCATTTCGCCTCCGTGGGGCTTCGAGTTCTGTGAGGCCCCTGTTGGGAACTCGGCGCACATCATGGGTTTGCCCTCTGAACAAGGGGACTGCGATCAAGACAACGGGGACTGCACTGGGTCCAGCGCCCCATACGCCTGTTGCACCGGCCTGGACACCGGCACCTGCGCGTGCTTGAGCGTTGAGGTGACGGGCGCACGACAAGACTGGTGCCAGTACGGCGCGGGTGCGCTTGACGCGGGACACGACTGCGCTACCGACGCGGACTGCGAGTTGGAGTGTTGGAACGGATCACCGAACAACGACTGCTACATGCGGCTGTCTGCTACCAACCAGGACTCTGTGAACTGGGGCGTAGAAACGTTCACCGCAGCAGACTACACAGCGGTCCACTTCCTGTTCAAGATCGTAGACTGGAGATCCTATGCTTCGGGCGCATGGCCCTCTATCATACGGTTCTCGCAAGACGGTACTGGCCCCGGAACCAGCATACAAGCGGAACGCTCACTACTACCGAACGGATTCTCTGACAAGCGATGTAAAGCCGGGACCGACATAGGAACCAGTTGTACCACCGATTCAGATTGCAATAGCGGGTCTGGCGAATGCACAGACACCTACTCTCTAGCCGCGTACCACTTCTACGCAGGCAACGTCTGCTCTGGTGGTAACAACGACGGAATCAGTTGCACACCATGTACCGACGACTCGGACTGTGGAGTCGATGATGAGATCTGCGAGAACCCAGGCCCACAAGGCGCTTGCGACGACGTATGCCTAGCTGACACTGGTGGTGAGCAATGGTGTGTGTCTGACTACATAGCGCGAACACCGGGCAACCTGGCAGCAGGCGAATGGGTAGAGGTGCTGATAGTCGAGGATGACACCGAGGGCACCGCTCAACAGACGCGAGTCACACTGACCGTCAACGGCATCGAGATGGGGTCTGGACTAGCGGACACTGGGCTTTGCCCAGGTAACTGCGACGGAGGGGGTCACTCTTGCAACTCGAATAGCGATTGTGTCAACTGCTCGCCCTCTGAGAACGAGTGTCAGGATCTCGTGAACAACAAACAGAACGGCATCTCCTTTGGCGCTCACGCGTCCGGCCCACTGCCGCTACTCGGCAGCAAGATGTACTTTGACTACGATGACATACTCGTGGACAACGCTTCCGACTCAGGCATGGCTGTTGTGCGCTTGGTAGACTTCGCACCTGACGGGATGTCTGCCGCGACGAACGCGGACAGCGACTTCGGTTGTACTGGTACATGCGGTATCGGCAGCACGCTACACCTCACGGTTGACGAATGGGCTACGGCTACGACTCCAGACCACACCGACTTCATCGTAGGTGCTGCTGGCAGCGTGGAAGGCGAGCACCTTGAGTTGCAAGACCTCACGCTTACCACCAACGACGCTGCCGATCTGAACGACAACGCATCGATGCACCTGTACTCCTACGTCAAGGACAACTCGAACAAGGGCGCGGGCTCTGGCAAGAACACGGGCATCTGCGTCAGTAACAGCGTAGCTGAGGGAGATGACTGCACCGGGATGCGAGTGTTGCTGGGAACAGACCAAATCGACACGGTGAACACGGACGCTACGATCACTATCAACGAAACCGGACATGGCCTTGCCAACGGAGCCATCGTGTCGCTTCAGGGCGCTACTGCTTTCGGTGGGCTGTCAGCATCAGAACTGCAAGTCACCGGAGCGATGACGATTGTGAACGCCGACTCGTTCACACTAGAAGCGGACTCAACCGCGACTTCCAACGCTTCGGGTGGTGGGTCTGTGGCCTACATCTCGTCCGGCTGGTTTGACGTATCGGATGAAGCGGACGCGACAGAGATCCTGGCCGTGGACCACCACGTATTGGATTACCCAGGTACCACGGGGTGGTCGGACAGTGACGTAGATTTGATAACACTTCGCCCCGCTACAGATGGCGCGTGCGAAGGCTCAAGCTGCAATGTTAACTTCACTGAGATGGGCGCGACTATAGATGTCGAGATGGACCCGGTTGTTCTGACCGGCGCGTTCGATGACGTGAACGGTGATGAAGTGAATACGCTCGTTCTGTTTGGTGACAGCACAGCGAACCAAGGATCGTTCCACGGCCTGCTGCTCTCCAACCTTGCAGCGTTCAACAACATCACGCTCTGCACGAGAGGCAGCACGACTCTGGGTAACTTCGAGACTAGTTTAACGCAGGCGCTTGATGGAACTATAGGCACCGACATGAACTGCCGCGTACGCAAAGGCAGCGCAGCCAACGCCGATTACGTCTGGATCATTGGTGGGTACAACACACTCGCGGGTGGCAACATCGCCAGCAGCAAGTACTGTGTCGGCGGCACAGATCATGGCCGCTGCTGTGATGATGACTGCACGGGCACCTCATTCGCATGTGCAGGCGGCGGGTCTTGCCAAGAGTACCCAGGCTACTGCCTGAGCGAAGGAGCGGACAACGGCTACCCCTGCCAACTGAACCGAACCAACGGTGGGTGGGCATTAGGTGGCGCGGATCTTGGTGACACATATTGTTTCAACAGCAACGCTACGAAAGACATCTTCCTGTCCACGACCGACGCTGCCACATGCGCGACCTGCTCTGCAGACGCTGACTGCGAAACGGTGATCCCGTGTGTAGCGGATGCCGATTGCCAAACAGAGGTTGCCTATGCAGACGCGACTTGCGTAGGCAGTGTTTGCATAGGCGAGTGTACTTCTGGCACCTGTGCTGTGTCCATTTCCCTACAAGCGTTCAACCGGGTTGACGCACCAGGCGCGCCGAACGGTGACTGGCTAATAGATGGTGAGTTGAATACCAACAGTTGCTCTGGATTGTGTGTCGGGTCGAACCCGATAGCAGAGGCCAAGCGCAGCGTTGATACAATCAGGTCGATTGCAGCGGCTAGAACCGGAGCGTCAGCCGTAGAGATCATTTGGGGCACTCAACCATCCGGTGACCTGGTGTACACCGGCAAGGGCGCAAACGCCTTCCGCGCCCACAACCAAGCCCAGCGACACCTTCAAGAATACATCTTGACCACAGCCCACGACAACGGGGACCACTTTATGTCCCACGAAGATGCGTTCCAGGCTTACGTCAGGGCAGGGACAGGCCCACGCGCTGACCTATTCAACGACGCGGTACACTGGAGCCAAACCGGATACGATACAGTCGTAGACCAGGCTGTTGCCTGTTTCGATAACGATGGCGTAACCGTACACGATGGAGTCTGCACTGCAAATGTCTGCTCCGCAGGTATTCGCCCACGACCATGCACCAACAATCTCGACTGCGCGACATGGAGTTGTGACTTCACGCCATAGGAGATATTGATGTTAACACTTTTATTCAATGTCGGAGAAGAATCAACCGAGTTAATCGACGCGAAGATAATCGTATTGGAAAACCTTACGACCGTGTTCGACGCGAAAGCTATAGTCCAAGATGATCTAACTGATATCATAGACGCCAAGGCGATAGTGCAAGACGCAAGCACAGAACTGTTCGACGACAAGATAGTAATCACAGACGACGATACCGAGGTCTTTGATTCAAAGGTAATAGTACAAGACAGCCTTTCAGACGTATTCGATTTGAAAGCTATTGTAGTAGAAGCATTAGCGGATCTAATAGACGCTAAAGTTATAGTCGCGGATGCCGACACAGAAGTATTTGATAACAAGATAATAATCGCAGATGACGATATCGAGGTATTTGATTCAAAGGTAATTATCAGCCTAGCAGACACGCAGGTCATCGACGGTAAGATCGTCCTGGCCGATACAGATACAGAGGTATTCGATAGCAAAGTAGTAATCGCAGATGATGATATCGAGGTATTTGATTCAAAGGTAGTTGTCAGCTTGTCAGATACTCAAGTGATAGACGCGAAAATTCTATTAGCCGATACAATTACGAATGTAATAGATAGTAAATTAGTATTAAAAGATGCTGATACTAGCATAATAGACGCTAAATTGGCGGTACAAGATCTAGTGACTAGTATATTTGACTCAAAACTTCTAGTACAAGATTCCTTAACAGAAGTCTTTGACAGTAAGGTTCAAATAGGGGATGCTGACACAGAGGTATTTGATTCAAAGGTGGCTGTTACTAGCGGTGCAACAGAATTGGTAGATATCAAGTTACAGGTCACAGAAGCTCTAACTGAGCTAATAGATGGAAAGGTAATAGTCAGCTCTACTGGTAGCAGCACAACGATAATAGACATTCTGCTGGATCTCATCAGCCCGGCTGTTGCCTCACCTTTCTTTGAGCTTTCAGCCTCTGCGAGAGATGAAGACATAGACGTTAGGCCGACTAATTCGGCCACAGAGGTACACGATAAGACAGATATATCAGGTGAAACTTCCGATGCAGACATTGATTCTAATGACAAAAATAACCTCGGTTCTAAGTGAAAATCTGATATAATGGAGTATAGGAGAGTTCAGTGCAGAGTATATTAAAGCAAATAGCCGAGACTAAATCGGTATCCATAGACTTTTCCCCGGTTCTCTCTTCTGGAGAGACTATAACTCTGGGCAACGCAACCGTTACTGTAATAGCAGTAGTTGGAGGGGCGGATGCGACTTCCACCATTTATGCGTCGGGAACACTAGCCCACGCATCAGGTGTACTTACATTCAGGATTAATGCTGGCACAGCAGATACTGTCTACAAGATCACAGTAAAGACTGGCCTTACTAGCACCAACAACGTCCACGAAGAGGACGTAACTCTCATCGTTTCAGAGGACATTAACATCCTCTACACAGTTGATGAGCTTAAAGCTAATTTAAACATAACTGACACAAGTAAGGACGGCCTGCTTTTCGGTCTGGTGCGCTCAAGCAGCGCCTTTATCGAGAACTCATTGGACCGTGTGCTCAGCTATAAAACATACACGACTACGTTCTATCCCGAGCAAATTTCCAACTTCCTTATATTACCTGCGTTCCCAGCAGACACCGTAACCAGTATCGTCATTGACGGTACAACCTTGGATGCCTCAACTGGCGGAATCAGGAATTGGGTTCTGGATACCGAAGGTGTGATTCGCCGGGTAGACGGCGGCACTTTCCCTAAAGCCCCTTATCCTACTGTGATTGAGTTCACAGCAGGATTCCCAGTCATCCCAGAAGATATCAGGATGGCTGTTAAGAAGTTGGCTACTGCTGAGTATTCGCGTCGTCTAAGAAACGGCGTCTTATCTGAAAGCATCGGTGACTATAAAATAGTCTTTGAGAAACAATCAATACTAGAAGACCCAATTATTTCTAGTGTATTATCACGTTATAGCAAAAGGATTTTTTAACATGAAGAAACTGACTGCGTTTGCCCTAAGCCTGCTACTGGCCACCTCTGCCTATGCTAGTGACAACAACTGGTTTAAGGTTAGCTTCCAACCTAGTGTTGGCGCAGACTCTCATGTAGTGGTTGTCAGCCAGGAAGATTGGGAGTACGTCACAGAGGTTGACCCAGGTCTAGGTATAAACTCAGCAGGCGATATAGTATTTGAAACAGATACATTCCCCATCATAAGCGAGGAAGTAACGGTGGGCATCTTAGCCCTTATGCCAGAGGGCGTAGTACTGGCCTCTAACACCAAGACATTTCCAGCAGAAGCGTTTGCTGTAGTAGAGGATCATTCCTTTTATATCGACAGCGCAGACTTCACAGGAATAAGCGGCTCGTTCTCAGTAGGGTTTGATGATGAAGCTTTGTCAGGAACGGTTGTTTACCCGAACGGAGCTGGTGACGACAAGAACGGCTCTCAGAGACAAGACTCCGTGAAATACACCGTGGACATACCAGCATCGGGAAACTGGAAGCTGTGGATACGAATGAAGGCTGTATCAGGGGGCGACGATAACGCTGCCAACTCATTTTGGATGACTTTTGATTCGTTTGACACTAGGCTCGGCAACAACCCAGTATTCGATGAATGGTTCTGGGATGGCGATGGCTACGATGACGTTAGGCTCAAGCCTGTTGATCTGGGCCTAGTTTCGGAAGGCGCTCACACTCTAACTATCTACAAGCGAGAAGCTGATGGCCTGCAGCAGTCCCCAGGAATTGATTTGATTTACCTTACAAATGTAGACGGGACACCAGGAGACAATTACTCCTCGTTCCCAACCACCACGTCAACTGTGACGCTACTGCCAAGCACAACTATTCCAAATAATGTTAGCTGCGATCTTGATTTTAACGGCACGACAGACTACGATGATCTAAGAATACTAGTAGAACTGTTAGCAGTAACTTGTAACTAAAATGGAAGAACTTTTAATAGACAATATAAAGCTAGAACGACTGGGAGATACGCTCCTCGCCGCTACAGCTTTACCTGTAAGTGAAACACCCGCTCAAACCTTCCCAGACCAGGCAGCTACGTTTGAGTTGACCGTGACAGCTGGGTCCACCGCGACAGTTACTCTAACAGGCATCCAGGGTGGGGCTACTAAGACCGAGATCATCACATTTGATGGCGTAGGCCCAGATACTAGAGTGTCCATCAATTACTTCGACGGCCTTTCAACTGTATCTACATCAGGCGGATCAGCAGCTACCCTATCAATCGAGAGCCGCACCAGATCGGGACAGCCCCTTCTGACGCTATCTACAATCTTAACCACATCGAAAGCCAGGTTCAGTTCAGTGAAGAAAAGCAGACTAGAAATAAATAACGACCTAGTTGGCGATGCGGACACAAAAGCCTTGTTTTCACTCGCTGGAACTGGTATAATATCTTATAAGGATATAGTTACAGACCTAGCTACCCTTGAGAAATTCACAGTCACAGATGTAAATGACGTGTCAGATTCCTTTGGGTATCATCACACGGAATGTTTGCTCGGCAGAAAAGAATAGTTTTAAAACTTAGTAAAACGCCCTAGAGGCAGGAGAGAAAGTATGAAATTTAGTGTAATAATTCCAACGGTGGATAATGTTCAAGATCTAATTGAGTGTACAGAATCAATAGTAAGTTGTTCAAACTTAGACGACCTAGAATTAATCGTAGTAGACAACGGCTCAACAGACAACACTCCAAAATTCCTAGAATACCTTGCAGAAAACAAGACTGTAAAGAACTTAAAGGTCATCACCAACGAGGACAACAAAGGCTTTTGTACAGCAACAAATCAGGGCATGGCAGCATCAACAGGCAAGTACATTGTGTGGCTCAATGACGATACGGTAGTTTGTGAAAACTGGCTGGAGCGTATGCTAAGGGGCATTACGACTCCTAACTTCCATCACGACAACGTAGGTCTCGTAGGCCCGCTGTCTAATAACGCAGCTGGAATGCAGTCTCACCAAAGCTTGCAGGAGGCTACGATCAAAGACATTCCTAAAGTAATAGCCGATCTGGATAGAGAAACTCGTAGATTGCAAGCAGAGAAGGGACAACAAAACGACGGCAGTGTTTGGAATGTAGACTACTCTATGGTAGGCTTCCTGAGCGGCTTTTGCTTGATGATGACCCGTGCTGTCTATGAAAAGATAGGCGGAATTGACGAGAGATTCTCCCCAGGTGGTTTCTGTGATAACGACTTTGTCCACAGGGCTACAGAGGCTGGCTTCGCGTCAGTAATCTCGCCTACGTGCTTTATCTACCACAAGGGCCACAAAACTCTTGACAAGCTTTTCCCCGAACTGTCTCGCGGGGTAGCTAACTGGGCTACTTACGTTAATAAGTATATTGAAAAAGATACGAAGACATTGCTTTTAACACAGCGCGTTAAAATTGACGACGAGGAACAATTGCAATTATTCCGTGACTGTGCAGCTAGGAACTTGCCGCTGGTTGATGGTGTTATAATTCTATCTGACAGGTCAAAACTGCTGACTTACGAAATCGCTAAGGAAATGTTCGGTGATAAGCTACGGCAGTTCATTCCAGTTAAAAAGTCAGCTGGCTTTAGCGAAACCAGGGATCGGCTGAACCTCTTACAAGCAGCTTACGACGCAGACTTCGATTGGTGCATTATGATGGACCATGATGAGTGTTTCTCGGAGGGCGCTAAAGCAGAACGTGTCCAGACGCTGATGCATCCGTTGGACCCAAACATTCTGTGCTACGAAATGTACTTCAACAACTTCTGGCGCTCCAAGGAGCTTGCCAGAACTGACGGCAACTGGGGCACGATGTTCATGCGGCGTATGTGGAAGAACGTGTTTAAACCTAAATTACGTCCAAAGATGTCTGTTGACGATCCAGGTCTTCACACAGGCGGAATCCCAATCAGTATTCCAATGAGCTGTAGCATGCCTTGTAACTTGTCGGTAGACCATTACGGGTATATTGATTTCGAGAGAACCAAAGAAAAGAAGGAGTGGTACGAAAAGATCGACACCACCCCAGACTCTATTAAGCAGTCTCTAGTAGGAGACAACGGATACGACCACCTCACTAACGAGTCTGGCCTGACAATGATGGCCCCGAAACCTTGGACACTATCTGTTAACACAATGATGCTCAATGAAGAAATGAATATTGGCCTGATGCTGATGCAGTACTTCGCCATTGTGGATGAGTTCATTCTTATCGACACCGGGTCAACAGACAACACTATGAAGAACCTAGATATGGTAGGTGTTCCTTACACGAAGATGGATCTAAACAAGAACTTCTCCGCTGTACGAAACAGATGTATCGAGCTGTCTACCTCCAAGTATTGTATGCACATCGACCCCGATGAGCGGCTGGAAGAAGGTGGGCTACATAAGATTATAGCCATGCTTCCAAAAGGTCCAGAGGTTGCTGTTTGGCGTCTAGAGAACGTACAGAAGACAGGCCACAGGGTAACAACCTTCCAGCCTAGGATTTTCAAGAACTCTCCTAAGTACTTCTACAGTGGTAGGGTACATGAGACATTGGACAAGGCACTCCTCCCCTACCCTAAAATTCACTCAGAGGATTACAACATCAAGTCTGTTAACACGGGGTTCTTGGAGCCTGATGAGAAGATTCATAAGAAGTTAGCTGTCTACGCAGAGTTGCTGGAACTAGAGCTTGTAGACAACCCAGACAATTCCAAGGCTATGTTCGAGCTTGCTTTGCATTATCGCAACTACGGGAACCTGCCTAGGGCAGAGGAGCTTCTCCGTACAGCGGTGAGCGTCAACCCGGATCTCATTGCTGCCTGGAGAGAGCTGAGTCTGATGAAGATCACCGAGGCTTTCGAGATCATTAAGTGTACCGATGGTATGCACGCAGATGCCGACATGTTGAACTCCGTAAGGGAGATCTACACCAAGCTGCAGCCACTGGCTGCAGCGCATGTGAAGGTAGGAAATCCTGGGAGTGTGGTATAATAAGTATATGCCTATTAAATTTGAAATAAAAGGTCTTGACATAGTTAAAACCAACTTAAAGAGAGTGGTTGACCGTGCTTTGACTGGTGCGGAAGCTGGTGTTAAAGAAAGCTCAGAAAAGCTCTACGGAGACGTTCTAGCTTCTATGGGTGGGACTGGATGGAAGAACAACTACATCGGCGTTAACAGGAAGTTCGCAAAGGGCCAGGCTCAGCCAGGCTCAGGCTTGGAAATGCCTGCCCCACCAGGGAGAGGCTCTATTGGTGTCAGGACTGGGCGTATGAGAAGCAGCTTGCGTCGGATGCCTTCTAAGACCAATACCTCAGTTTCAAGTGAGATCGGGTATTCTAAAACGTTGATACCGAAGACGCCGCCAGGAAGAGCTACTAGAAATAAGGTTGACTGGCCGAGAAAGAAGCTTTTTGTTGGCAAGTTTGTTGTCACCTCTAAGAAGGGTGGTAACAAGTGGGCACTTACGAAGTACATCACAGGTATGCAACCTGGAGAGTACGTCCCAGCTGTCCTGCTAGGCAATGAAAAGATAGTTGGCAGGAACGTTTTACGTCTCGCGCTGGTGATGGATATTCTACAGCGGAGAACGATCCGCGCTGTCGAAAATAATGTTAAGAGAGAACTAAAGAAAAAATGATAGCTTTTATACAACAGAAACTCAGGGCTACAGCACTGGCAGACTCAACCTTATACGATATGATAGGGACAAGGTTCTTTCCAGAAAACGTAGACCTGGAGACTGATACAAACACATTCCCGATGATAACCTTTTCCCTTATGGGAGGGTTCCCAGATGCAGACAACTATGCATCTAATGTGATCTTGCTGGACATGTCCTTCATTTCAGATAACTCCGTAGACGAAGCTGCCAAGATTTACAAACAACTTAAGTCACTTATAAACACAGAACTTTTCTCGGATACTGATAACCAAGACTACTTTATCATACGAGAGGACACGCTGCCAATAGATGCATCAGGACTGTATGGGGATAAGCTTTTATACGTTTACAGCAACACTTGGCAGGTCAAAACCATAGAAACACCATAAGACTATTAAGTCTAATAAGGAAAAATAAATGAGAAACAATAATGGAAACCCACAGAGAAAATCCTCTCGCGTAGACGCTGAGTACTCTATCGCAGACTCGTGTAGAGACATCCCTTTTAAATGCACCAAGTGTGATTCATTGCTAGCTTTCGTTGACCGTGAAACGAAGAGTCAGATTCGAGTTAAGTATAAAGACCTATATGTCTTTGTCCAAGACCCTAAATCGTTCAGCATTTTATGTCGTTCATGCGGGAATCTAGCTACTATTACTGAACAAACCGATAAATAACCTGTAAATTTTACTTGTTTGTGATATAATACATTATGGTGGTGCGACTACAACCCCAATATTCGCCCAGACATGACGCTCTAATTCTCCGCACCGAGAAGTAGGGTCCTGGTTAAAGTCATAATTTTTGTTGGAGGTACTTTAAGTGGCTGTAAATATTCCTACTAATGACCCCCTGAAATTTTCGTTCGGACCTGGCGTCCTTTCCATCGTTGGCATCACTGCCGGTGGTGCAAAGGCCGTTGACGAAGCACTCGACCTTGTCGATGTTGGAGCCGTACGTTCAGGTGGAACATTTAACGTAACTAGGACTAAGCTTGACGTGAACCAGGGTTCACCCATCACTCTCGTCAAACAGTTTGTCACAGCTGAAACTGCTAGCCTAACTGTCAATGGTCTCGAATGGGACCTGACTCAGCTTAATCTAGCACTAGGCGCTGGTGTTGCTCAAGAGTCTTCAGATCCAGAAACATATGGATTTGGTGGAGATCTTAACATTGCCGACGTTGCTGCTAAATTTGTACACGTCATGCCTTCTGGTTATACACTAACCATTAGGATTTGGGCTGCACAGGGTGCAGGCGAGATGACTGTTACTTTTGGCGACGACCTACACGAAATTCCTTATTCGTTTAATGCGATTAACTCAGGTTTCGAGTGGAGTCAAACCACTGGTCTACTGGGTCCCGCGCTTGCTACAGAGCAGCAGTTGTTCCGAATTTCGTTACAGAAAGTCTAAATAAACTTATACTGAGGAGTCAAACTTCCAAGTTTTACTATTAAAAAAGGAGACACAAAGATGTCAGATGTAAAAATTTTCGTTCCAGAGAACAATAAAGTCGTCACAGTCAGTGGCGACAAAGTTAAAATTCCCAAGCTTTCATGGAAGAAGGAGCTACAGCTTCTTAAGATCATCGAAGGCAGTGTTGCAATCATCGTAGAGCAATCCAATCGCACCGTAACAGAAGAGGTAACTGATCCTATTACTAATGTCGTATCAGAAGTAAAGGTTCCGGTTGAATCGACGCCTGCGGATCTGATCCAGTATGCTCTTCAGAATATTCCTGAAAAGGTAACAGAATTTATGTCGATTGTTATGGGCAAGGATACTGAGTGGGTCGAGAATGAACTCGACAGCACAGAGATCCTTGGTGTTATCGTCCCTTTATTGAAAAGCAGATTGGACCTGATAGGGGAGAAGATAGCTCCGTATCTGCAAAATCAGACGACAGCAGCGGCTATCGAATCAGCGAAGAACTTGGTCAGCGGTACAGAGACACGCCAATAGCCTCAACGATTGACACGCTGGCAAACGAATATGGGTGGTCTTTAGAGATTATCTTAGATTGTATGTCCGGTGAAGAAGTCAGAGCTATGGTGAACGCCATCAATCTGCGCTATATGCGTGAGAAAGAGGCTACCGATGCAGTTCGTAATAAAGCCCCAGGCACTGAGTCTGGTGTCCCATCTGTAGACAAATTTACCGCACAGGACTTGAAAAACTTCAATGTCCAGGTAGACGAATAGCAAAACCATCTAAATATCCTACTTAATTCTGGGTGGGATATTTAGATGGGCTTCACAGTAAAAACTGTGATATAATGAGGTATAACGAGTTTTTAACCGTTCCTGTGGGTAGTGACTAATTAACTATAAAAACACTCCACACCCCCGAATGAAGTTAACACTTGTACGACAGTATTAGTAGCTTTATTTAGGAGTATTCAATGGCCGGTGGCAATCAAAACCTAGGCGTCCTCTCAGTAAAAATCACAGCAGATGCCAAGGAACTCCTTGCTGCTCTCAAAACTGTTTCTACCGCAATGGAGAAACTGGGTGGTGAGCTGAATAAGCAGGTCCGTAAGTTCGACGAATCCTTCAAACAGCTCGACAAGATGACCAAGGCTTTCCAGGCCCTTAAAACGGCTGAACGAGAAGCTAGCAAAACGACCAAGCTGAACGCTGAAGAGACTGATGCGTTAAACAAGAAGCAAGCAGCGGCTGCTAAAGTAACCAAGCAATATGGTGAAAACTTCAAAACGCTGTCTACAGCCCAGCAGAATACAATAAAAAGCATACGCGCCCAGATAGGGGTTATGAAGGAATCTTCAGCGCAGACAATAAAGTCTGGTAAAGCCTGGGGCATATTCGGACAGGGACTCAAAAATGTGGCCGACAGATTTAGGGGCTTCCACCCGAACATCGTTAAATGGTCTACAGCGGTCAAGAACAGCGAAGCCAACCTATCAGGCTTTAGCAGGCAGATGACCAAGATGACTAAGAACTGGGAAAAGAACAATCTTGCATCCATAACAGGTACGACAGCGATTCAAGCAATGCAACGAGCTTGGAAGTCATCTCTAGGTGATGCAGGTAAATTTGCATTAAAAATGAATGAGCTGGAGAAGATCTCCACTAAATCCGGCGCTTCCACTGCCAGAGCAGCCACAAACACGACTTCTATGGGCCGCGCTATGGGCCAGACTAAGCAGCACGTACAGGGGCTGCTACAGAAGGTCACCGGCCTAGACTTGAAGCTGGGGGACTTCGCCAGACGAATTATTCTTGTAAACTCGATTTGGAAACTGTGGAACGGAACTCTTAAATTAGGGCGAGATGCACTTCAAAACATATTCGCGTTTGACCAGCAGCTGCATAACATTGCGGCTATTACTGTTGCCACGACAGAGGAGATAAATAACCTAGCAGTATCACTACGTAACTTGGCGGTAAGAACCCCGTTCTCAGCCGCCGAGCTTGGAGCAGGGTTAACACAATTAGGACAGGCGGGTTTCAAAGCAGCAGAAGGGATGGCGGCTCTAAACGCCGTTGTGTCTTTGAGTATCGGCACACTGTCTTCTATTGACGAATCAGTAAAGGTTTTGACCACGACATTGCGTGCGTTTAAGCTCACAGCTGAACAGGCGACAGATGTCTCTAACGTTCTTGTAGCTGCGATCAACAGAAGTAAGCTAACAGTCGAAGGCTTGAACACAGCGTTTAACTTCGCCGCGCCAGCGGCGTCTGGAGCAGGACTGCAAATTGAAGAATTGGCTGCGGCCTTGGGCACAATGGCTAACCAAGGTATTCGAGCATCTACCCAGGGCACAGGCGTCAGGCAGGTACTGGCTGCGTTGCTCGCTCCTACAGATAAATTCAGGTCAGAGTTAAGAGCGTTAAGCATTAACATGGATGACATTAACCCTCTGTTCAATGACTTTGGCGATATTCTGCAAACGCTTAAAGACGCTGGGTTCTCAACGGCCGCTGCGTTTAGAGCATTAGATCGTAGAACAGCTAACTCAGCTAACGCCCTTATTCAAAACGTAGCTGCGTATAAGTCGTTAAAACTTAACATCGAAGGCACAAACGCTGCGGCCATCGCAATGGAAACGCAGATGACTGGCCTGGAAAAGACATTTGAAAGGTTAAAGCAAAGGCTGCTAGATTTGTTCAACACAGATGGCGCTAGGCTGTTCTTCAAATCTCTGCTAAGAGGCTTCGGTCAAGTCATCGACCAGATGGCTATATTTGTTGCTAAAACCGGCAACATGATAGAAAGTATTGGTAACGTGGGTAACGCATTTGAATTCCTTAAGCAGAAGACAATAGAAGCTTTAGAGTGGATAATTAAACTAACCGGAGATCTCACTAAGATGGCGGGTGTTCTTCTGATTGTTACTGGGGCCATAGCCTCGCTGGCTGGTGGAGCTGGACTCCCGGCGATGGCGGCGGGCATGGCGCTGACAGCCACTAAAGTTACATTAGCAGGTGCCGCTCTCGTCTACATGGAGAAGTCTCTGTTAAAGCTGATAAAACCGACTGACGGATTGAAGCTTCAGTTGAAGGGGTTGGGAGATGCTTTCGACATAGCAGCAACGGCTCAAGAGAAGTTTGCTAAGAATAAAGAGAAATTAGAAGACGAGTTAGTATCGCAAGAGGCCAAAGCTAAAAGCCGTGCAGGGATATTTTCGCTCTTCTCGAAGGCTGCTAGGGTCTCAGGGCTTAGGAGCCATGCAGCAGCTGACTATGAAGATCCAGCAACAGCAAGAATCAGAGATATAAAAGAGGAGATTGCGAAAATTGACGGCCAGATATCTTCGTTGCCGACGCTTATTGAAACGCACTTCCGCAATGCTTCCAGCAGATTCTTTGACCAGATTGAGGCTGAAAACCAAGAAGCACTACGCACGTTCTCTGGCATCAGTATTAAGATAGAAAGTCTTAGAGGAGATTTGGCAGTTTTGGAGGAGGCGCAGCATAAGGAGCGGATAGCCTCTAAGCAGGGACATGCGGCGCACACCGCCGCTATAGACGAGAGAGTACGAGCAGAGAAGCAATTGCGCGCCTCACTTTCAGCTAACAAATTTGATGAGAGTGATAACCCCGACCTATTTGCTACTACTAACGAACTTCGTGATGGTGTTTCTCTAGTGATAGACAGACACCGAGAGAAGTATAAAGAATTGCAAGTAGAGCTAGCACCAACTGTAGAGCTACAGAGGGAATTCATAGCAACCCTAGAAGCTATAAAGGTAAGAGCCGCAGAAGCAGGGACGGATGTCGAGTTTATGACCAATATCATAGACAGGCAAAAACTCAGCTTTGACGCGTACAGCTCCTCTCAGGAAGTAAACGTTGCGTTCGGTAAGGAACTGGCTGACATAACCAAAAATACTGCTACGAACTTTAGGGACTTAGCAAAAGAACTTGACAGTGTAGAAGCTAAGGCCGCGCTGTTTTCGGATGAGCAAGAACGTTTGCGTCTGGTTATTAAAGGCTCGGCAGTTGAGATAAAACTCGCACAAGAAAGGCTTGCCGAGTTGAAAAAGCAGGAAAATCCCAGCGTCGTGGACCAAGAGGTTCAAAGAGCTATTATAAAAGCAGCAGAAGAGGAAGCTGCTAGAGCTAAAGCTAGACTGGCGGGAACTGTGCTAGGTCAAAAACGACAACTAGCTTTTGACAGAGAAATTGCACGACATGAAGAGGACTTAGAGAATCAGCGAATAGCTAACTACAACTCTGAAATAGAGCGCATAAACGCTGTAGGAAAAAAGAAGCAGCAGGTAATAGCGCAAAAGAGAGAGGAGCTGGATTTAGAAGTTAAGCTCGGCAGTCTCACTACTGAAGACGCCCGAGTAGCAGGTCTGAGGCTAGAACAGGAGGCTTCTCGTGCTGCACTCAAAACTGCGAAAGAGAAGTTAAAAGCCGCTAGGGCGCTTAAGGCTGAAGTTGATAAGCTAAAGCAGAAGGACAGGCAGCTAGAAATTGAAGAGCAGAAGAAAATTCAGAATGCGGCAAAGACTGTGGAAACACAGGAGCTAGCTGTCCAAACACAAGAGCACAGGCTGAACCTGCTACAAAGAGAGATAATAGAACTCACAACTATGCAGCAGATCTGGCAGCAGATGGCTGACACAGTTAGAGATGACCTGGCAGACGCTATTACAGACGTTGTGTTCGAGGGCGGCAAGCTGTCGGACATCGGAGACGTAGTTAAAGACTCTTTGTTAGACGGCTTTAAAAACGCATTCGCAGAGAGCATAAAAGAGAAGCTAAAGTTTGATATTAAGTTTAAAGATAATATCTTTGGACTAGGAGAGAACGTAATTGAAAACATAGGCGGTGCATTCGCTAAAGTCTTCTCAGCTATATCAGGCGACGGAGCCAGTGGTGGTGGAGGCAATGTTCTAAGTACTCTTGCGAGCTTTGGATCTGGAGGCGGCGGAGGCGGAATCTTCAGTGGCTTGGGGGGACTGTTTGGCGGAGGTGGTGGAACAGGTGGCATATTTACGGCGGGACTTATCAGGGATGAGATCGGAGGTAACAGCACTGCTGCTATGGCGGGAAGAGGAGCAATTGACGCCTACAGAGCTTACGGGGCGGTAATGGCTCTTGCAGAGTTCTCGGCTGTTACAGCGGGTGGCGGCAGTTTAACGGCTGGCGTATCAGCAGCAGCCTACTCTGCTACTGGTGGTGTTATCGGAACTTCTGCTGCATCTTACGGAGCTTCGTTAGGTGGCTACGGTTTAGGCGGCGGACTAGCTTCACCGGCAGTTCTGAATGGCTCTGTAGGCGCAGGAGGCATTGGGCAAACAGGCGCAGCGAGTACAGCAGCAGGCGCGGCAGCTATTGTGGCAATTTTAGCTGTTATCATCTTCACTGTGATACAAATCATTAACGCAAAGAAATTCTCCTTCTTAAAAACTATTTCAAAAGCTGCGTTCCCGATTATTGAAGAGGAGTTCGGAAGGGCTGGCCTGACTGGTTTGGATATCGGCGTAGGTAGAGAAAGTTCTCTAGAGGACGATCTGCGAAGGTTCGATCCTAATATTGGCAGACAAGGAGTCCACGACGACAGACTGAACAGAACTCAAGAACGTTTGGAACAGGGCCTTCGTGGCAGGGGATCGAATGTAAAAGACATAGCGGATCTAGCTGACGCATTAACTGCGTTAGGCTTTGGCGTGGCTTCTGGCTTGGACGGTAAAAGAGGCTTTAACGCCGCAGTCGGACTCTCTAACAGGATTCTACTTGATCTAGTTGAAAGTGGATTATCTCTGAAAGACCTTGATTTAGAAAGGCTTTTTGAAGGTCTGGGTGGAGTTGCAGGCAACTTCTCAACTACAGTAGAGCAAGTGGCCGAGTCATTTGAGCATTTGGACAAGAAAGGAAAACTAAATGCAGACACAATGGCTTCATTGGAGTCAGCGATACGAGGTGCGGCGCTAATCTTTAGCAATGAATTCCCGAAAGGAATTGATGTTGCTTCTAAAGCAGTAAGGCAATTTAGAATAGACGGCGAAGTTGACATGGAGAAGCTGCAAGAAACCATACAGGGTACTTTGGAGACCGCAGCTGGGGGCATTGGCTCTATAGTTGAGGAGCCACTTAAGCTAGCACTTTCAGGAGGCACCCTAGACACAGCCTTCAATCTGCTAGGAAAGAAGTTCGATGAGTTCATTCAGCAGCAAGTAATCGGCGCGTTCACTCAATCGCTCACACAGTCTGTCTTGCAAGAAGGAATTGTCGTACCTCTGACGGATCAGATTTCAGAGCTAAACATACAACTAGCTTCTGGTGAGATTACGTTCGAGCAATTCGGCGCGGCTATTCGTAATGTAATGTCACAGGACGTGCTGCCTAGCTTCCAACAGTTCCGAAGCATCTTTGAAGACACGTTCTTGGCCTTGGGCTCAACACTGGGTCTACCGCTTGAAGGCTTGCGCGGAATCATATCAGACAAGAGCTTCTTGGATTTCGGAGATAAGGTTGATGACAGGAAAGGTTTCCTAGAGCCGTTCACAAACGCAACCAGCGCAGCTGACGCGTTTAGAGGAGGAGGCAGCGATCTTGAGTTCTTGACCGGGACCGCGCTGGTTGACTCGACGGCGGACACACAAGACGCACAAGAAGAATACAACAACCTGAAAGACCAGTTCAAGAAATACCTGTTAAAGCAGATAAAAAAGGTTGCCATTTCACAAGGGGTAGACCCCAGTGTAGGAACGGTAGACCAAGGAGTCTTAAATGAAGCAGCCGAACACATTTTGAGCGGTGGCGACCCCAAAAAGTCATTCCCGATAGTGTTCTACGCCCTAGGGCATAACAACGCGGGTGTGAATATGCATGGCACCGTGTCAGGTGGGCTTGGTAGCGGTCTTACGTTCTACCTCAACAGAAAGGGGGCCAAGGGTGGTTCGACGCAAGTCGGTTCCACGACCGTAGAATCAGATGAAATCAAGGTAGGGACCAAAAGAGTAGCTGGTATTTACAATATAGTTGACGCTAGAGATGAGGCCGTAGCAGCTAGGGATGAGATCTTCCGAGAGTTAGAAGACCTCACAGGTGTTTCTTTCGAGCAGTTTGAGGAGCGTTTCAAAGACCTTAAAGACGACGGTATCCTGAAGGCTAGTGACAAGCTGTTTGATCCAGAAGTGATGAAGATAGTGTTCGCTACCTTCGATGAAGAGTTCGCTGATCTGATAACAGGCGCAGAGGATGCTATCAAAGAAGGCAAGAAAAACATCAGGAAAGCATTGACCGACCTCTCCGAGAATGTGTCTAACGTAGAAGAGTTCATCGCTGCCTTTGCGCTGATTAGCCAAGCCAGAGAAGAAGGCATAATTGGCCAAAATAGAAAACAAACTTTAATCGAGCAGAGCTTAGACTCGTTGCAAGAAGAGCTGCCCAAAGCTATAGACGTTGTCGAGCTATTTGAAGCTGCTTTAAACGAGGCAGGCGAATTGGATGTAGACAAGTTTACACGTCTTGTCACAGCAAGCCTGAACGTATTCAACCAGTTAGCTAATGCATTCAAGACATCAATCATAGAAGCTTTGACCTCCGGGGATACGGCGGCTGCTGTAGAGAAGTTTAAATTAACATTTAAAAGAGGAATCGGTGACAGCATCATTGATGCATTCGTCGAGACGCTCACAAACCAACTGTTCATCGCCACGCTGGCACCGTTCTTCGATAAGATAGGAGAGCTACTGAGCGGAGATGCTTCACAGGATGACATCTTACAGTTTATCCAAGATTTCCTCCCCGAAGCACTGGCTGGGATTGAAGGCGCTGCTGAGTTACTTGGACCGATCCTGGACTTGATAGCGCAGATCTTCGGTGATAATGATCTACTGGATGCATATCGCGGAACACTTGATAAGCAGTCACAGCTGATAGCGGATCAATTGTCGCTGCTACAGGGCTGGCAGAGCATACTTGACTCTGTTAACAGCGCCAGGAACAACATACTGTTCGGCTCTGGCTCCAGCCAGAACATCAACGCGCAGCTGGCCTCTGCTCAAGGCAGTCTTGGAGAGCAGCTGGATATATTCAGAGGTGGAGGAGATGTGGCTAGCAGGCAGGGTTCAGCCAGTGAGATCATAAACTTGATTTCAAGTATATTCGGAATTGCCCAGCAAGGCGGCGGTGCAGGAATAGCTGGGCTGCAAACAGGCTCTGCTGGGTTCCAAAGATTACAACAGCAATTACTTGCCATTCTTGACGAAGTCGGCATCGCAGCCAACGAAGGTTTAACTGAATTAGATGTTCTCCAGTCGCAGCTTGATATCTTGAAAGAGATCGCTGAGAACACAGCGCCTGATGAGGAGGAAGAAGATGACGGCAGCACCGGATCTAGCGATGACAATGAGTCGTTGACGTACGATGCGAATGGAAACCTCACAACGGGCGGCGATGCGTTCGCGGTACTAGTAGCTTCACTGGGTAACATAAACGCCTTGATTACACAGCTCCTATCTGATAAAATAGATCTAAGGGTTGAAAATCTCATCGTGGACCGCATAATGCTGAGTGAAGTAGGCCAAGACTCAGCAGAGGGTGGAGCATTTGGGGGGCTGATCGAGGAGATAAACATCTACATCGACGGCACAGATGCACTAGACTCGAACGAATTGAGCGAAGAAGTTATACAGGAGCTAATAAGGGCCGTAAGGACCGGCTCTCTGGGAACAGAGATCAGGAAAGTCCGTGGCTCGTCAAGATAAATTATGGCGGCAGATTCAGAAGTATTTTTCTCTAGGGCGTCAGCTGGTACGACCGTAACCTCCAGCTGGCAAGATCTAGAGTCCATCACGTTTACGCCCACGGCTTTAACTAAGTTCGTGGCTACAGCGTATGGGCAACAAGAAGACACGTCCCTAGCAGACCCAGACCAGTGCTGGCCCTCAAATGTTGGAGATTGGGCGGTAACTGTTGACGGCACTACTGTCTGTGAGCTTAATACAACAAGCGGCGTTGCTTCGATGATTTGGTTTGGTGAGTTATCCATCGCGTCACATACCATAGTACTGAGAGGAAAATCTTCTTATACAACTAACCAGATGTTTGAGAACACAAGGCTAGCTGTTTTTGGCGTTGAAGAGTGGGAGATAGTGGAGCAAGGCGCAGACCCGACCACAGAGATCATAGGAACTGAAACAAGATTAAATAAAATCTTGATGCAGCATATATTCCACCCAAAGACTACTGACGCATTGGTGCTGACTTACGGAGAGGTACAGCCAAACCCAGGATCAGCTGACGAACATGTGGGGCTTAAAGTATACTTTGACCAAGAGAACAACACCGAGACTACCCTGCTTGACACCACGCACCGTAAAAGTTCTAGCGACTGCTGGGTGGGCGTTGCCTCTGCTGAGAGAATGCAGCTGGCTAAAGGAGAGCATCACTTGGTGTTTTCAACGCAAAGCTTTTCAGGAGGAGGAGACGAAGCAAACTTCCGTAGGCTTCGCTGTGCTTTGATCCCTCTTAGTGGGAATCCTTTCGTAGTCTCTGCTATAAATCAGTTTAAAGACCGAACCATATACACGGGTACAGAGAACACGGCTGGCGTTACCACGAACGTTCTTAGGACAACGCACCAAACATTTGCTGGCTTGACTTACATGGTTCTAGGCTCTATGCGATCAGGCCCTAGTCACGCTACGCATTACGGACACGTTACAATGCGCTACAGAGGACTAGGTATAACAGGCTCCTCTACTGACTTCGACACAGTGACCAGAGATGATCTGATGAACTTCTCTACCGCTCGGCTATTAGCCTCGTCTAACGAACTGCTACCTATTTCTGGGCAACAGGCTGTGAGTTTCCACGTACACAAAGCAACAGTTGATTCTTCCACGGACGAGATGCTAGTACGGAACGGTTTCGACCAGATACTAGCACCAAGTGCTCTCGACACTCACAAGTCGGCTATGGAACACCGCAACTTAATGTTGCTTCAATTCCAGCAAGCAGTGGGAACAGCAACTGACTCGGCTACACCTACTCCTAAAGAACGGTACTCGTCGCACACGTTAGTAGAGATAAGCAAACCTCTCGACATACATCGCTACTCCACATCAGACGACATTTACCTGATGGACGGGGTTACGTCCAGTGAGCTTGTTACAAAGATTCAGTCAGGTGATATAGATGAAGCCTCAGTTATAAACTCGGTTGTAACCGGGCAGCAGGTGATAGACGCGATCAACGCAGGAGCTACAGTTTCTGCTGCGAGCCTATTGGACCTGGACTCGGGGATGCCGGAAGGCGTCACCACATCACCTGTTTCGGAGCACTTCACGTTTTCCTCGCTTAACCGTTTATACAAGCGTGGAGTAGCTAAGTCAATTAAGCTGGCTACCACGGCACCAGACGCGTACTTCGGAGTCGTTGGAGTTGAGAAGGCTTCTATCTCATTCGCGAATAACGATAGCGAGTTTACCGACGATCATGATTTGGAAGATCTGTTTGGCTGTGATCTCAAAATAATGAATTACGATACGATCAACAAAACGCTGTACACCAGGTTCAACGGCAAGATCATAGACGTTGAAGCAAGCGACACGATTAAGGTCACGGCTATCAACCCTAACATGGACGTTCTCGACACAGAGATTCCTACCGTTATTGTAAGTGACTTAGCAAGAGATGACTCTTTCGATAATGACATACTGTTAAGCCCTGATAACCCAGAGGCTGTTGTGCCATTGTTCTTCGGTAAAGCACGCAGGACTTTAGCGCCTAGCGCGGGCAAGTCCTTTGGTGACACGACTACCGACCCAGACTGGCTTAACTCGTTTGCGGACTACGCCATCGGCGGGCCGCTCTTAGCCTCGCAGTACAGGTCGGTTATCTTTGACGATGAGTTTGTAGAAAGGGGAATATACAGAGGCTGGCTAGGAGTTACAGCAACAGAAGAGTTTGAAGACGGGTCAGACGTTGTGTCATTTGACAAGTACGCTATCGAAGGCAAGCCAGTACCTGTTGTTAGGTTCGCTTCTTTCATCATCACAACCAGTGTCAGGACCGGGCCTTTAGCTCTTCCGCACCCCGTAGCTGACCATGGCGTGGATGTTGGCTTGGCTACGCCTTACAATCTATACCCTGCTTTCACTCCTGTTTCAAAGTTCCTTTCCGCAATAGGATATGTGGAAGGCAGAGACTGGCAAACTCATCCTAACAATTCTGATGGTATAACTTTCCTCCCCGCTCTCACTTCAGGAATAGACGGAGCAACACAGCCTTCAGTGTTTGCGGCAGGAGTAACTACAGGTACATTCTCTAGACAGGCAGGAACCTCGGCTAATAAGCTGGCAGGAAGTGGGTTCACAGATACTTTCACAGGGGCCACTACTACCGCGCAGTTCACACAGGTCACGGCAGTAGTCGGCGTGTCGCAGACTCTTGTTGACATAAGCGACGCTACTATCGGTTACATGGATTTCACAGAGGGAGATCACTACACGGTGGCAAGCACCAATAGGCACAGAAGTTTAGAAGACAAAATAAATTGGTCCCCGATTAAAGACAAGCGAGGCGAATGGAAATTCAACGGAGATATAAATGACTCTGTAGCAACGAACCACTTAACAGGGGACGACAGCCAACCTACATACAATAGTGCTAAGACAGCACTGGAAGCATTCGGCACAGCGGGTCTTGGGACTGTAAGCATCCTGCACGCTGGGATAACACCCACCACGCAGCTTGACTTCTCACCGACTGAGGACTTCCGCCTGACAGCATACGTATCCCAGAACGGTGCGGGTGAACTGGAAGGAACCGTTGCACGAAGAAGCACTGGCACTACAGACGGCTTTATCTTAGACATTCAGAGCGAGGACACTTTCTTGCCTGCTGGCGGTGACGCCGACAAGTACGTAGCTAGGGCACGTCTAGGTGACGTGGGCCTAGGTTCTTACGACACACTTTACTCTGCGTCTATCACTACAGGAATTCAGCTGAACGACGGGAACATCCACAAGATCGACCTGCTTGTTAAGCGAGACTTTGCTAGTGCAGACAGGGACTACTCTAGACTGATGGTTGACGACATAATGCAAGACTCAGAGCTGGCGTCACTTCTTAGCAACCAAAGATATGAGCTAGACGGTGCGGGTGATCTCGTGATCGGAGGATCAGCGGCTAGCACGGGTGACTTCAAAGGATTGATTCACAATGTGGTTTTAGCCGAGGATGGAGAAGGCGATCCCGAAGAAGGCGTGGACTACTCGATTGACTGGACTTACATCAGAGATTCTTACGAAGCTATCTGGGAGTACAACAACGTAGTGGCATCTAATCCAGTCCCGGTAGGCAGTAATATCTTCCCGATTGGCTACGACATGAAAGTCGCAGGTTGTGACACTGTTCCAACAGCCATTACATCTACAGTGCCCTTGATGGGTTCTACTACAATGTCTTGGGTGCAGGGACCGGGAGACTCCGGTTATGCTGTTAGGTTTAACTTCTCTAACCCAGAGAGCGCGTGGAACTTGGGCACATCAGGATTAGATGAAACCACTTTCCTAGGCGGTGTTCCTGGCGACAAGAACGGACGTGTTGAGTTCGATGACGTTCCAGCTTTGATGACTCATGAAGGAGACTTCACTGTTTACTTCTACGGAGTATGGCGCGGTGATGTAGCAGAAGATTCAATCGCCGTGGCAAAAGAGACTTCAACTAATTCAAAACCGAGCTATGCTCTAGGCATGGCGGGTGGTAAGGCTTTCGGGTCTGTGAGGGTGAATGGCTCTATGGTGGATATCGGAACAGCAGCAAGTGGAGCCGAATCTTTGACTCCCGCTGATTCCAAGGTTCCTGTCTACATGCAGCTAGAGCGCGCAGGGGCTACATTGAACTTATATCTGAACGGACAGTTGGAAGCGACCCGAGCATGTGGCAAATCACTGTCAAGTGATTTTGATTCAAGTGACTTAGTCGTCGCTTCAAACGCAATCTACAGTCAGAGATGGGTAGGAGACATATCGTTCTTCGGTATATTGGACTACGCAGGCGGGCTGGAATTCGCCAAGATGCAACTAGATCTCATGTCCCGAGGAATTAAAGGCGGCTTCTGCCAGGAACTACAAGGAGAGAACAGTGATTTTGAAAAGAATACAACTATACATGTGCCCTTTATTGAAGGAACTGGAACTTCAATTAAGAACAGGAATCTGCACAGAAATTATGTCCAGACAATTAAACGCGTACTCTCCGATCCTATCACCGGAGCAGGAGAACGAGTAGACGGATTGAACTTCGATCTGTCAACTGTTATCCTAGATGACCTTGAATTAAAGTGTGACTTCGCTCAGGCTACTCCCAGGAAGCTATCAGATATTCTGAATGACCTGGGCATGGTTCGTGGCATGACCGTAAAGAAAACAGCTACTGGCAAATGGAAGATCCTCGTGGATGACTCGAATACGGTAGTAGCAGCTAAGTTCGGTCAGGGCGATGGCGTGTTTAATAACATTGTAAACGTGAAGTCCTTGAAACACAGGTCTTCCGATGAAGCAGTTAAAGACGTTAGGATCGAGTACAGGCAGTTTCACGACACGGAAGGTAACTTGAATTACCACTCATTTGTGGAGAGGAATGTCCTGCCTTATGGGGCATCCAAGAAGGTATACCAGAATCCTTATATTTTGGATCACAAGACGGCAGACAAGGTGGCAGATTACCTAGGAAAGAAGCTGCGAGTTGCTTCAAAGGTCTTAAACATAACCGTAGGGCAGGAAGGCATGCCTCTCAAGTACGGAAATCTGGTTGAGATCTCCATTCCTAGGCTAAATATCACATCAGAAATCTTTCAGGTGGCAGAAGTGTCCTCTGATGGAATCACAGTTCAACTAACGCTAAACGGGTATTCGGCTCAAATCTTCGATTATGATCCCGGCCCGCTACCAGGAGATGAAAATATTATCGCTTCTACGGGGAGATGATGATATAATGTACTATGTCTACTTCAATAATAGGGCCAATTTTAGTACTTGATGCGGAAGCAGGGATCGTAGCTGAAACCACGGGCAGTTCCACTGAGATCGCTGATGTCGATTACGGGCTAGTGAACGTTCAGGACAGGACGCATCCTCTCCGCACGTTCAGAACTACGGATACTGCTTCTGCTTCAAAAGTGTTGATGGACGTTCCGTCTGGCACGGTTCTTGCAGGGTGTTTTGTGGACAATGTTAATTTTGATGGAGAGGTTACATTCCATACGTTCAACTCTGCCCTGGGCAACCAGTTAACGGTGACTGCCGACTCAGCAGGTAAGACAATTGTAAAAGACCCGTTCACAGGGCGTAGAAAGGTTTACGTCCGGTTTGATAGTACAGTAACTTTCAACGGAAGCACCATAGACAAGATCAGAGTAATAGCTGGCGGCAGTACAACACTAGCCGCAGACGCAGCGTACACCGCTGGCTTTGAATGGGGCGCGGTTACTTACGTAGAAGAGGGCAATGAGTTAGGTCTGGAAGGCGGAAAGATTAACAATATAAGTTACTCTATCACCGACCCTCAGATTGTCACAAAGTTTCCAGGCGGCGCGATTGAGCCTGTTGAGGTAGGGGAGCGGTTCGTTACTATTAACATACCCTCACGAGACTACCTAGAGGACAGCCAAACGGCGATACTAGATGTGTTCCTAAACCGAACTACACCTATTATTTTCTTTGAGAACGATGGAAATTTAGGCAGAGCCTATACCACCCGAGCGGTGATAAATAAGGCCACAAAGGTACAGTACAAAGTTACTGGCGAGGTCTTCTCTCTCACCATCGGTTTAATAGAAACAATATAAACAAATACAGGAGGCATACATATGTCATTTTTCACTAAGATCAGAGATTTCTTTCGCTTACTATACAATTCGGTATTCGGTCGGGCCGTTCTCGACGTTGCAACTCAGCTAATAGCCGTAGTCGGAAAGCTAGGTGCAGACATGCTGATGGTAGAAGCCCAACGCGCTATCCTCGACGCAGAGAACAAGTTCCCTGCCCCCGGCAGCGGACTTGAGAAACGCGGTGAAGTTGCTGCGTACTTAAAGGCACGTGCTACTGAAGCTGGATTTTCGCTAGCTGGGAATCTACTTAACTTCATTATCGAGAGTGCTCTTGCCAAGCTAAAGGATGAAGGCGCGGTAGGTGGCTCTGGCAATGGCTAATCTCAAAAAGTCCACGCCACTCTGGCTACCGGAAGGCTCCGTCAGGGCGACCATCGCGTTAGCGACTGTTGGAGCTTTGCTCTACATGGCAGTTAATCAGCTGGCGGTTGAAGACTGGTCAATAATGGCTTTCACGTTAATCGTGACCAGCTATTTTGAACAGCGTCGTCCTAGTAAAGGACAAGACACAGGTGCTGGTTAACGTCCTACAGATAGCCGCAGGACTAATGAAGCTAGCCAACCGGATACCCGGTTGGCTAGCGGATCTAAGAACGCGACTTATGCGCTCTAAGATACATAGATTAGAGAATAAAGTAAAGACCCTTGAGGTCAGATTGAGAACAAAGGAGGCTCGGAAAGAGCTAAATGAAAAACTTAAAAAGAAATTACGGTCCGCTAGTACAGACGATATTGACGATAATTTTCGTAGTTCTTAGCATTGGCTGCGCACGTAAACCATTAGAACTCGTTTGTGAAACTCATGCCAGGCCCCAACTGCCTGCGGCCTTCCCGGAAAAGATATGGGAGATGGGTGAGGAGTATAGATGCTTTGACGAGTTTAATTATTACATATTATTTGAGCGAGAACTTTTGCTCAAAAATCATATTAAACTGTTAAACGCACAGTGCGCGGAAATAAACAGATAGTAGGAGCTTATAAATTGATTAAAACTAAAAAGCCTAGCAACTCACTCTCTAAGAAGAATGTAGTAAACACCAAGTTAAAAATTGCATGTGTTCTGCCAGACGTGCATATTCCATACCAGGACAAGGCATCACTCAAACTAGCTGAAGCAATTATGAACTACGTAAAGCCAGATCAAATTGTTCAAGTTGGAGACCTAGTAGACTTCTACCCAGTGTCTAGATACACAAAAGATCCTGATCGCGCTTCTGGCGTTCATTTACAAAAAGAGTTGGATGAGGCATCAAGCATCATCCACAAGTGGGCTGAACTGGCTCCAGTGACAATCTTGTCTGGTAATCACGAAGCTAGGCTGGATAAGTACCTAGTAGAGAAGGCACCAGGACTGAAGGGTCTTAGGAGCTTGAACGTTCAATCTCTTCTAGGTGTTGACGACAAAAAGGTGTCGTATAAAGAGTTCATGTACCTAGGCCGACTGTTTATCTCTCACGGAGATCGAGTATCTAAGGGCGGCTGCGCCCACTCAGCAATGACAGCCAAGTCAAATATTGAGAAGATGAATTGCGATGTAATGCTAGGTCATATTCACAGGTTAGGGGCTTTCTATCGAAAGACTCGCGGTGGCGGCGACCAGGCCGGTTTTGAAATAGGTTGTCTTTGTGAGAGAGAAACTGTAGAGTATCTGCCTGAACCAAACTGGCAGCATGGTATGGCAGTAGTCCACTACCGTAACGACGGAAACAAGGACTATAACGCACAGTTAATCCACATTAAGTCTCATGGCAAGACTGGAAACAAAAGAAGAGCCATATACGATGGAAAAATTTTTGAATGCTAGGAGTAATTATATGATAGTTGAATGCATAGCGGCAGCAACCGCAGTAAACATGGACAAGTACTATGATGTCCAAACTAACGATGACGACCTGCGTAAGTGGATTGTTGATACCTACTTCGGTAGAGTTGAAACGGTTATATCCGCCTTAACAGGAGACACAAGTACCTACTACATCCCTAAAGAGCTTGTGTTCGCTATCATGTACCAAGAGAGTAGAGGCAACCCCTATGCCTATCGGTACGAGCCGGGGTTTTTCAGCTGGCTTTCTAGGAGAATCTCAGGAGATGACGCAGTACGTGGATTGAAGCAGTACGTCAGTAAAAAGACAGAGATGGTAGGGCGGTCAACGTCGTACGGTCCGATGCAGATCCTAGGACAAACAGCTAGGGAGATGGGCTTCAAAGGCCCCTACCTAACTGAACTGTGCGATCCAGATCAGGGTATCTACTACTCTACTAAGTATCTACTTAGCAGGATAAAGAGGCACCCAAGTCTAGAAGAGCATATCGCAGCGTTCAACAGCGGTACACCTAAGTACCACAGTAAAACAAACACACTTATAAACGCCCCCTATGTGGAATCAGTAAAACAACAAATGAATAAATTCAAGGAGATATTACAAGATGTATAATAACAATAGACTACTCCCAGTTATAGTGGCTTGCGCCATTGCAGCAAGCTGCGTGTTATGTTGCTGGTCGATGTGCCAGGCACAGGAATCAGAGGCAGTGACCTCTGAGATCGTTAAGCCCCCAGCCCAGGTAGCTTTTGAGAGGCTACAGGCTGATATTGGTGAGATGGCTTGTGGTAAGAAGAACGGAAAAACGTATGTAATCGACCGTGTTATCAACATTGTAGATGGCGATACCATTGACGTTCTCGTTACGAACAACGTAGCTCTTCCCATGAAGAAGACCGCTGTAGCAGTTACTTCAGAGTACAGGCTCCGCTTTCTTGGTGTCGATACTCCAGAATCAAATCGCGTTGCTAGTAAAGTAGAAGGGCTCGCTGCCAAAGAGTTCACTACAGCTTGGCTTGATGAACATAAGGACAACTTGATGTTCATTGCTTTTGGCATCGGTAAGTACGGACGACCTCTAACTCATGTTTGTGACAACAAGACCGGCGAGTGCTTGAACCGAGCGATTGTAAACGCAGGTCACAACGCACGCCCAGAGTCTCCTGTATATTGCGGCGGTAAAAGAGGATAACCAGAGATGTTTTCTATCATAGTGCCACACTATCAAGGTGTGGTAGCACACGCTCAGTTCTTGGACTCGATGGACTCCTTACTCACGCAGGATTTTACAGACTACGAGATTCTGTGCTACCACGACGGCCCTCTTCTGGAAGATGTTCCGTTGCCCGTGGATATACAAGTACCACCTAAGTTTATAGGAGACTGGGGACATACTAATCGTAACGCTGGAATTCATCATGCAACACATGACTACATTCTGCATTTCAACGCTGACAACATCCTATACCCAGGGACGCTTAAACGAATGGCGGACTTTATAGAGTGTGAAGGTGATATAGATGGGTTTACATTCCCGATAATCATGACTGATCGCGGTGTACTTAAGTACATGCACGGCCTAACAGAGCACCTTGACAAGTACGCTGGCCGAATAGCCATTCAGGAGTCTGTTTTTAAGAACGGACCAATAAAGATTAACCGCAATATAGTTAAGGTACTTGCCGGTGACAACGTGGTAGTCAACGCTATAGACGCCTTGCAGCTAGTTATGAAACGAACTCTGTGGCTTGAGCACGGTGGTTGGACTGATAAGCGTTTGGCTTCCGATGGATACCAGTATGAAATTTTTGATAAAAAGCACGACCTGAAATACTTGGCCGGACCGCCACTAGGAGAACACAGATGATTAAACCATTTTCTGACTGGTTAAAGGGTAATAAGAAGCCCATACTTTTGTTGGGTAAAGGCCCGTCGTTTAGTAAGAGAAAGAATCTACTACTAAGCAAGTACACGACTATAACGCTTAATCACGCTATACGTGAGCAGAAGGCTACCATCGCGCATTTGATTGACTTCGACGTATTTGAAGACTGCCAAGACTCTATCTACGCGAACTGTGAGATACTTGTGGTTCCGTGGTGCCCGCACATAAAGTTCAGAGGAACTGCTAAGACCTTAAATGACTTTACCAAAGAGCTTCCAGTATTAAAGAAAATGGTTGACGAGGGCAGAGTGTACACATACAACCTGTCAACAGGACATGTGACAGCTAAGGAGTTTGGGGATCAGATCAGAAGTGGCTTCTTTAGCGGTGATACTATCTTTTCCATGCTTACAGCGTTCGGTGAGAAAGAGGTATTCGCTCTAGGAATAGACGGCAAGGTTTCTTACGACCCGTCGTTCTCAGACCTGACCCCGTTTACTGGCGGACACACTACGTTTGATAAGCAGTTTGACAGCATCACACGATTTGAGCACGCTAATAAAGCTAAGTTTATAAATCTTGGCTTAACTGAACCTCTAGAGATTTTTGTCGGGGCCACTGAGAAGCAGCTGATCCCTACGTTGGTTTTGGACTACACTATCAAGAAGCACACTGATAAGCTTACAGAGGTGGTTCCACTTTACACCAGAGAGATTGAACATGAAGCGCCTAAGCTGCCTAGGAACGGGCCTAGAACCCCATTCAGTTTTCAGCGCTTTTGGATACCAAGTCTGACTAAGCGTGTCTCAATGTACCTGGACTCAGACATGATGGTGTTCGGTGATATTGCCAAGGTATTTAAAATGCCTTTCAATGATTCTGATGTCTTAGCGGTAGGCCGCCTAGACGCCGAGGGGTGGAAAACTTCTGATTACGCGATGCTGCTTTTAGATGGTAATATAAACTGGGACATACACCAGATAGTTAAGATGTTGGACAGCGGCGAGCTTACATACGAGAGTCTTATGTTTGATTTTGAGATATGTGACGTGAATAAGTCGATTGACAGCTGCTGGAATTGCTTGGATAAATACACAGAAGGCGAAACAAAGCTCCTACACTTTACCAATATGCAAAACCAACCTTGGCTGAAGCACGGACATCCACTGGAAAGCCTGTGGGTCGGACAGTTGCATGACGCTATTAACTGTGGTTTCATAGATAAGGACTTGGTACTGGAGCACGAGGAGAAGTTTTATATACGTGGGGGTCTGGTTTAATGGGTAAAACGGCCTTAGTAACTATACTAAAAGACGAGAACATAATGTTGCCAACGTTCATGGATTACTACAGAAAGAACATAGACGACGAGGACATTTATATTTACGACAACGGCAGCACAGATGGTTGTGTAGAGGCACACGTACCGGATAGTATAAATGTACGCACGATTGACTTCGGCCAAGCGGGTTACTCAGGAACCGTAAAGGGAGGTTATGCGTTTGACCATATCTCTATTATCGACACTATGAACTCTGCAGCTTCCGTTCTTTTGAATGAGTATAAAACGGTTATACACGCAGACATAGATGAGATCATGGTTCCAAACTTAGAAAAGTATGAAGACCTACGGGATTTTTTAGATAGGAATAAGAAAAAGGTAGTCACTACTAGTGGCTTTGAAATAATTCAAGCTGAAGGAGAGGCGGCTCTGGACTGGTCCAACACTCCACTGCTTGAGCAAAGATCTAAATGGTGGCAGAGCAAGGCAATGTGCAAGCCCTTGGTTCTGCGTGAGTTCCAACGCTGGAAAGTGGGGCATCATCGTGGAATGGCGGACATACCGGACCCTAATTTACTTCTATTGCATCTGCACAGACTTGACTGGAATACTATTAAAAAAGAGCACGCACGAAAAGCTGCTTATATTTGGAGTCCTGAAGAGATTGAAAGCGGACGGGGCGTACATAACCGTGTTACTGATGATGTGGAACTCAAAAAGTGGTTTACTAAGGGCCACAAAAACGCAACTGAATACCCGGATTGGGTGAGGAGAGTAATATGAAGGCTTTAGTGACAGGTGGTAATGGATTTATAGGTGGGTATACAGTGGATAAGCTTCTCAAAGAGGGGCATGAGGTCACTGTCTTTGACAGGTTTAACGGCAACGACTTCTTCGCAGAGCACAAGAAGGTGAATTGGTGGGTAGGAGATATCAGAGACTTTACAGCGGTCAACGAAGCAGTTGCCGTTCACGACGTAGTGTTTCACTGCGCTGGTGTCTTGGGTACTTCAGAGACAATCAACGAGCCCAGGCCCGCGATTGAAGTGAACATTCTTGGCAGTTTGAATATATTTCAAGCTTGCAGGAACTACGAAAAGAAATGCGTGTATATCACCGTAGGTAACTACTGGATGAACAACAGTTATTCAATTTCAAAAACCACGGCTGAGAGATTCGCCTGGATGTTTAATCAAGAGCACGGAACTGAAATCTCAGTTGTCCGAGCACTGAACGCCTACGGCCCTGGACAGAAGTCCAAGCCAGTTAGGAAGATCATGCCGAACTTTGTACTCCCCGCTCTGCGAGGAGAGGCAATCACTGTTTACGGTGACGGCTCACAGATCATGGACATGATCCACGTCGCGGATGTCGCAGACGTACTAGTCCGGGCCGGAACGGTTGAACACGGGCAGTACGCTCAACAACCAGAAAAGGACCAAGACACACAGTTTAAGTTCGATGCTGGCACTGGCCGGGACACTACGGTTACGGAGATCGCTGAAATCGTGATCGCCTGCGCCGGTTCGGGAAGCATTAACTACGTGCCGATGCGCGGTGGCGAACCTGAGAACTCAGTTGTTCTTGGCGACCCTAGCACGCTGGCTCCGCTGTACGATGGCAAACAACCAGAACTGACTTCCCTTGAAGACGGTGTGGCTGAGACTGTAGAGTACTATAGGAGTCTAGTATAATGGCGCTTTACGAATACAGGTGTAAGTCCTGTGAGCAGGTTTCTCCTATTGAGTACCCAGCCCAGCACGTAGTTACTTGCCCGGCGTGCAACGTCGATGGTTTGTACTGGCACGGCCACCTAGATCTGGATAAGGTGGAGACAAAGCCAAGGATGGCATTGGTGGTGTTCGCTCATTACCCGAAACGTTTAGACGTGTTCCTCCAGAGCTACAAGGAGCACCCTCCAGGGTGCGATGTTGATATATACTTTGTACAAAACACATACGATGTTGGTGCCTTGAACCGGGCGGATGTTAGAGGCTCTAACGTATCCACAGTAAATGCTATGATCGACTCATTCAGGGTGCCATACAAGACCAATAAAGTAACTATAAGTCGTGGCAATGTTGGAGAAGACATGGGTGGGCACCACCTCGCTCACGATCTTTTAAAACACAATTATGAGTTCACATTCTTTATGAATGAGGCGTGTGTGGTACAACAAGATAACTGGCTACAGCAGTACATAGACCTGTACGACGCTAACCCAGATGTCGTGGCTGCAGGACCAAAAGTGCTAAAGAAGGCCACTGAGTACAAGTATATGCTGTGCTCTACATACTGGAGCTTACGAAACTCTTGGGGCAAGAATATGAAGTGGCCCGCGCCACAGAATAGGTTTGAATCAAAAGCACAGGAGATGCAGCTTGTCTGGCCGCAGGCGCAAATGGACGGTAAGCTCATAGCACAGATAGGGAAAGGATCGAATATGTTGCACTATAAAAACCAGAACGGACAAATTGTAGACGCTGCCACAGCTGGAGAAGGAGTTTACTAATGCTCTGTGCTGATATAATTAAACTACGTGTAAATTATGCAGTGGCAGATCCTTTTCCACATGCTGTCATAGACAACTTCCTAGAAGCCAGTATTATAGGTGATGTCGTAGAGGAGCTGCGCCGCACTAAGGTAACTAGTGTGTGGAGCAGCAAGAAGAGAAGTACTGGTGTTAAACAGGGGCTATCTAACCTAGACTTCATGGGCCAGCACACCAGGAGTGCCGTCACCTATCTTAATTCTAAGGAGTTTATCACTAAGCTACAGGTCTTGACTGGAATACACGGGCTTATACCAGACTTGGCTTTAACCGGATCAGGTATTCATCGTATAGAGAGAGGCGGCTTTCTAAATGTACACGCTGACCACAATTTTTTGGGGGAGTTGCACAGGAGAGTAAATGTCCTCCTGTATTTAAATGAAGATTGGAAAGAAAAATATGGTGGCCATTTAGAGCTGTGGGGCCTCAAACAGTGCAAGAGTAGGATACTACCTATATGTAACCGAGCAGTCATATTTAACACTACGGATACCTCGTACCACGGGCACCCTGAACCTTTAACTTGCCCAACGAACAGGACTAGAGACTCAATAGCGTTGTATTACTACACCAAAAACCGGCCTGACAAAGAGAAGTCAAAGAGCCATTCCACGTTGTATAAAAAGGAGAGACTTGCATGAGAGATATACCATTATTTAAGGTGTTCTGCGCACCAGCATCAGTTGAAGCAATCGCAGAGATTATGTCTACAGGATACATAGGGCAAGGTCCTAAAGTAGATGAATTTGAAAAGCTGTTAGGAAGCAGGTTTGACGAGCCAAAGGTGGTCACGGTTAACTCCGGCACCTCAGCCGAGCACTTGGCTCTACATTTGTTAAAGAAGCCCCACGGTAAATGGCAAGGTATGCAGCGGGGTGATACTGTGCTGGCAACGCCTTTAACTTGCTTTGCTACGAACGCACCCATACTAGCAAATGGATACAAGATTAAGTGGGTTGATGTTGACCCAGAAACGCTAAACATGGATATGGGTGATCTTGAAAGAAAGATTGGGCCTGACACTAAGGCTATCATGGTAGTCCACTGGGGAGGTGCGCCCGTAGACCTGGACCGGCTCGCAAAGATACAGGAGAAGTCGTTGCATACGTGGGGATTCAAGCCAGCCGTGATTGAAGACTGCGCTCACGCTTTTGGTAGCACTTATAAAAGCAAATCAGTGGGCTTCACGGGCAACCTATCAACATTCTCTTTTCAGGCTATCAAGCATCTTACTTGCGGTGACGGTGGGATGCTGGTGTGTCCAAACAGGGATCTTTACACACGGGCTAAGCTCCTAAGATGGTACGGCATGGATAGAGAAGGGACGCAGAAGGATATGCGGTGCCAGAATGACGTAGAAGAATACGGTTTCAAGTTCCATATGAATGACATCAACGCTTGCATAGGTATAGAGAATCTAAAGCACGTTAACAACTTGCTACATGTACATTTGGAGAACGCAGAATATTATGACGCTAATCTCCCAGAAGGTTTGGCTACAGAGGTTCTTGACGACACAACGTCATCCTATTGGTTGTACACCTTGCGGGTACGGAACCGAGAGTCCTTTATGGCCGCACTCGCGGACAAAGGTATAACTACAAGCAGAGTACATGAGCGCAACGACATATATAGCTGCGTAAATGAATTTAAATCTTTCCTACCAAACTTAGACATAGTTGGCGACGAGATAGTATGTATACCAGTAGGTTGGTGGGTAACACCGGAAGACAGAGAATATATAGTAGACACAATAAAACAAGGATGGATTTAAGGAGTACATGAAATGAAATTAAGAGAGATACAAAAATCAGATTGCGCGTTTATAAACAGGGTTCGCAATCACGAGTCCACACGGAGTGTTTTGAGCAACACCTCAGAGTTTACTTTAGAGCAAACTGAGGCGTGGTTCGACGCAACCGACCCAAAATGGTATATTATTGTAAACGACGATAACGAGAATGTTGGTTACATAAGGACGGATGACGACACCAAGACCAGTGTCCAGATAGGGGCTGACGTAGACCCAAATCATAGGCGTCGTGGTTACGCTCGCTGGGGTTACGACGAGTTCTTCCAGAGGCTAAAGGACCAAGGATACGATAACGTTCACACAGAGGTCTTGACCACGAACGAGGCAGCCCTTGCTACGTACAAGTCTATCGGGTTTGAAGTAGAACGTACGCTGATTAATGGGACACCACCCAGGGAAGTTTACAATATGGTTCTACAACTGAAAGACTTTAGTAAAAGGAAGTAATTAAAGGCCGCTGTACACATAAGAACAAGGCAGGGGAAGTCTACTATGATGGCTCTATACAAATGCGGAACACCCTGCGCCGCGTACGAGGTGGATTGTTGACACTAAGAGAAGCAACAAGGGCTGACTGCCCGTTTATCAATCTAGTCAGGAACCATTACTCGACTAGAATAAAACTGCACGATCAGAATCGTTATAGTTTAAAGGAGACCTACGAGTGGTTTGATCTCGCTTCTCCTTTTTGGCTGATTATCGAGGACGACCAGGTCCCTGTTGGCTACGTGCGAACAAGTAGAGATCTAGGTGAGTCTATCTGGGTTGGTGTGAGCATCCACGTTTGCCAGCGCCGTAAAGGTTATGCTGAATGGGCGTATAGGCAAGTTATACAGTGGCTGATCGCTGCTGATTATAAGAGCGCTTATCTTGAGGTCTCTACTAAGAACCATCCGGCTTTGCAACTGTACAGGAAACTAGGTTTCAAGATTGTATCTACAAAGACTACAGATGATGCTGACCGGCAATTCTTTGTTATGCGGCTTCGGCTATCAGAGTTTAGAAATCTAACTTTACTTCAGACCAAACAGCCTGCGGTATGATTAGCATCTTCTCCATACCATTGTCGGGTTTGAATGTCCAAGACTTCCATACCTTAGAGACTGTGTCCCAGTCTAGCACGTACATGTTTCTGTCATCTTCAATCAACGTGAGCCTATTGAAATCCATATGCTCAAACGGCGCTGCCGAGATCATGTAGCCCAACTTCCACTTCTGAGTGGACTTGCGGTGTACTGTTAGGTTCGACTTACCTGTGGTTAAGTTGGACGAGATCATTCCAATATTACGGGTAATACCCAGCTTGGGGATATCTACCTTGAGGCAGTCCTTCTCAATATAGTACACGTTGTCTTTTTCGTCTTTAAATAGTATGTTCATCAGTTGTACCCCCGAATCAGCATGTCTATTCTATCTTCTTCCAGTCTGTTACCTTTATCCAGTCGTGAAAGTAGCTCAAGCCAGATGGGAGTCTCCAGCATGTCCTTGAACTTGATTACAATAAAGGTAGGTGTTAGTATATACCCGCCTACTGATTCTATGTTGTCGTCTATAACAGATAGCCTAGGCAACACAACTAGTGGCTCTTGGAAGTTTGACTTGAAAACCAGCATAGGGATCTTGTCCGCCTTTCTGGCCTCACGTTTAATCAGCTTCCAAAACTTGTACAGCTTGGATGTCTTACGCTCGAACAGTAGATGCACGAGTGGTAGATCCCTGTGGTGCTTACATTCGACCGAAAACGGGAAGCCTTCACCGACAACCTGCAGTACATCTCCTACTAGGTGTTCCCGGTTAGCTGGCAACATAGTTGCCAGCGCACCAGACGTGGGCATACGTATTAATGCCTCACTGTTGTCGTAGTACCAGGAGCCTAACGCCCTGGCGACTTCCCATTCAAAATTATTTCCTTTGGCTTTAGAGCCTCCTTTTCTCATTAGACACTCCTCCATGATCGGTAGATTTCAAAGACTTCGCCATCGTTCTCTTTGATGCATTTTATGAGAAGGTTTCTTAGACTTTCACGGTCTATAAGAAGGTTCATGCACGCGTTGTCGTAACAGAGCGCGCCCTGATCCCCCTCGCTTAGTATATAGTCTATAGCGGAGATCACATTGGGTCTCTTTATTTTTTTGGTTTTTGCAACGACGAAGTGTCGTTTAAGTTCTGGGAAGTGGTTCTCCAGATTAAGATCTTGTACTGCTAGAACAATCATCGCCCTGGAAAGTTTTTGTTCCGGGGAGAGATCACTCTTGGCGCTTTCATGTAGTACTAGGCTACTACCATTATCTAGGTCCTCTAGGCTCTGCAAAATAACTAAATCCTCTTGGCGTCTTTTTAACCAATAGTTTATTTTCAAACGTGTCCTTAAGTTCTGTATTGTGGGATATGATGAACACATTGTCATACCTTAAATTATACAGTATCTGCAATGTGTTTTCAACGCCTTTTTTGTCTAGGCTGTCTAAAAACTCATCTAATATCAAAAAATTAGTATTCTTACCTAAATATTTCAGTAACTCAAGGAAAGCAAGCATTATACAGAGGTCTACCCGCCTAGCCTGACCAGAAGAGCAACTGGCGTAGTCCATCACATGATCGAACTCACACTGGACAGATGTCCTAGCCGTTTTTGGATCAAAGGTCAAAGAGACTCCCATAGTTCCCTCGGATAGTTCATTTGAGTACATCTTCAGGCTTCTATTCAGGTGGGGGATGAGATGGTTGAGTGCATACACTCTAGCTCCTCTAGGACCGGCTAGCTTCTTGACGCTCTCCAGTATTCCGATCTTCTGGTCTAGGCCAGTTATGCTCTTATTCACTGCGACTAGCCTGTTGGTCAGCGCCTTAACAGTCTTCTTTGCTTTATCCAGCTTATCCTTAGTAGCTTGAGCCAAGTCGAACATTGCGTCAAAGCTTTCTAGCTCAGCGCATAGCTTACTCTCCTCTAGCTCCAGGTTCCAGATGGTATTCAGTTCTGCGCTGAGAGACTTGTGGGAACTCTGTGCAGCTGTGAGAGCTTCGTGCATTAGCTTCTTTTTGGATTCTAGCCGTTCCCTCTCGTCTTTGGACAGTTCAAACGCCCGCACACAGTGACGGCACTTACCTTGCATAGCTAAGGTCAGGTACTTATCTGCCAGGTTGTACTGGTGTGTTGCCTCTTGTTTGCGGGTTTCCATTTCCCTAATCTTCTTTTCTAATCCCGCCCTCTTCGACATGGCCTGTCGGCACACAACTATACGAGCTGTGTTCTTATCTATATTCGACTTTAAACCCTTGAGGTTGGATTGCTTGAGAAGGTCCCGCAGTTCCGTAACTCCATTTACAACCGTAACCTTATTGCTGGCAAGCACAGCCCTATCTGACACCTGCTTGTTTTGCTGTCCTTGCAGCAGCTTCAATTCCTCAGATGCGTTCTCCCCGCAGGTATCCCAGATGTCAGACGCGATCAGCTGCTCAATAATTCCTTTCTGCTTCTTATCTCCTAGGCTTGCAAACGACTCCGACAAGGACGGATTGAAATACGAGGTGTATAGGAATGAATCATAGGTCACACCCAACGTCTTGCAGATGATCTTTTGGGTAGCCTTGTTCGTCTCCCCAACGGTTATCGCCCCATTCAACTCAAACTCAATGTAGTTCTTCTTCTCTTTGTCCTTCCTGTACCTACGAATAACGAAGTTGTTCTCGTTGATTTCTCCCAGGATGGTGACACAGCAGTTGGCGTCATTGGCCCTGTTGACCACATCGTCAGCAGCCACACCCTTCAGAGTCTCACCAAAGAGGCCCCAGATAACCGCCTCGAAAATCGTAGACTTGCCAGCACCATTCACACCATAGATAAGTCTTGGGGAGGTGTGGGTGAAGTCCACGGTTGTTAGAGGTTCACCATAGGAGAAGAAGTTCTTGAAACTAACCTTATTAATCTTTAACATTCATAAGCTCCTTAGCTTTACTATAAATCTCTTTACGATGCACCCGTTCGTTGTCCTTGATATAATCCTTTAAAGCTGAATTAAATGAAAAGGTCTTGCTGGTGTTAGCCACGCGTTCTGTCGCCTCTGGAAGTAAAGTAAATCCACGAGCCACTTTGCGGACTTCTTGTAATTCATTCTCACTCAAAACGAAGTCTTTTAAATAGATTTTAAAGTAGTCGTCTGACAGCCCGTCCATAAGCTCCTTCATCGAGGAGACATGAAGTGTGTTGAGGCTGGGGTAATCTGTTTTGATACGCTTGAACTTACCCGTGTCTAGATTCAATTCTATGAAGCCCTTCTCTTGGCCCTCATCACTGAAGGTGTGGTGTACGTGTGATCCTACATAGTGAGTGTTCTTAGAACCTGTAACCTTTTGGGGCGTGTGGTAGTGTCCTAGGAAGGCCGCAGTTAGGTCGTCAAATGCTTTAGCTGGTACAGGATGTGGGATCGTGTAGTCCGTGTCGATTATCTTTGCACCAGAGATTCCCATGTGCCCGAAGAAGTATGTTGGTCCCGGCCCAGTGCTGTCACGTAGGAACTCAACTTCTCTTTTAATCACACTCGCCAATTCCCTCTCATCATGAATATATGGACATAGGCTTATGGCTGCACCGTCGAGGTTTAGATACCATTTCGTATGATAGACGTGCGTAAATTGGCTATTAAATGAATCTAAAGCGTTGTTTTTGGTCTTTCCGCCCTCATACGTCGGTTGATCGTGATTTCCAACCAACAAGTGAGTCGTTATACAATTGTTTTCCGCATACTTAATCTGCGAATTAAAAGCATTCAAAACTGTGACATCCACAACGTTGCGCTTGTGAAAGATATCGCCTAGGATAAATACGTGTTCAATGTCTCTGGCTATGGCGTGATCGTACACCTGCCCCAATGCGACTGTGATATCCCACAACCTGCTGCTGCCTTTCAAGTTCTTATGGGCGAACTCAGGCCACATGTGGAAATGAAGATCACTAACTAGCAGAACCTTCATTCCCTGATTTCTCCTTGTCCGTGGGGGTCTATTTTTGGTGCTCTATACATACTTTCTAGACCAAAAAGTGGCGCTATACGACGTATTTCCACTTCGTTTTTTCTCTCCTATACCTTGCCTACCCCTCTTCCTTAGCTTCCTTTTTCCTACGTAGTTTGTCCTCTCTTTCTTGGACCCTCCAGGGGAACCATTCATCCCTATTCTCAGGAGTATCAAAGACTGGTTCTTTAGGATTCACGCCAGTTCTCCAGGCGTCAACCGGGATGCCGATAGGGAAATCCCTTACCTCGGATCGGGAAAACCCTTGTAGCTCATAGTAGTACTGCTTAATAGCCGATAGCATACTGCCCTTTGCTTTCGGTGATTTCTTGCCCATGCGAAAAGCATGTAATGCGCAGCTCTTGACCGGACAGCTTTTTACATCCGCCTTCTCTCCAGCCGAACATCCGTAACACGTTAGTTTGATTGCTTGCCCTTTCGTTAATGGTTTATTCATCTTTATCTGCCTCAAGCATTGCTGCTTTATATCTGCGGGCTATTGTGTAGATAGTGCTCATAGGCATGTCCCACTTAGCCATTAATTGTTTCTGCGTATACTTCTTAGACGAGTGGTCTTCAAAGATCTTCTTGTTCCTTCTATTTATAAGGAAGTTGTTCACTTTAGGGATATGCAAGGACTTCCCCCCGAAGGCAACGATAAGAGCTAGAGTTGCCTCTAGTCCTACCGTCTCCACAAGGCGTGTGAAACTCTTAGGTTGTTTACCTGAGAACTTCATTGTCAGTCTTCATCTACCTCTACGGACGTTTCAGTAGACTTTAAAAGGGTCTGACACTCAGCAGCTATTGCAGCGTGCTTCTCTGGGTTAGACACAAGGTACTTGTTTAGATCAGATTTACGATACGAGGTTCCCTCGAACTCCAGCCAACCTTGTTTAGCACCAAAGAGACCGTTCTCTTTGCCGTACTCTAACAGAGCACCAATGTCGTCGTATCCTTTATCGAAGTTGATAATCATAGGAGCCGTTCTGTGAGGTGGACCCACACGGTTCTTAACTACCTTAGCAGTTACATGCACACCAGAAATAGATCCGGTGCTTTTGCCTTTGATCTTAACCATGTTACCAAGGACTATACGAACATGTGGGTAGTACTTCCAGGCAGTACCACCCGTTTGGTCCTCTTTAGGACCGTAGGGACTAGAGTTCAACTTTGCAGTCAGGTGGTTAATTCCGATGAACGTGATACCGTTCGCTTGGAAGTAAGGCATTAGATTGCGCAGTCCCCGTCGTTGTAGCTTGGCGTTGTTACCCATCTTCAACTCTTCACCGAAAGACTTCTTACGTTCTTCTAAAGTGGCTGATGTGCAGCTATCTGCGACAACAACGATAGGCTTGTCGTTCTTCTCGCCTTTACGAGCCTCTAGAACAGAGTCACAAATATCTTTGGTGATGTTAAACAACTCCTCGATAGTTTGTGGCTCCGCTACGATCAGCTTCTCAGGGTCAATGCCCATCTTCCTAGCGAAGTCCATATCAATGGAACACTCCGTATCTAGTAAGATAGCCACGCCACCCATCTTTTGCACGTTGCCCAGAATGGTGTATGCAACGGCAGACTTCCCTGTGGCAGAGTGCCCAGAGATTTCGATAATCTTACCACCTGGAATACCTTCGTTAACAGCTGCATCTAGTAGTGAGCTACCTGTCGGCACCCAGTAGGGGATTTCTTCTACGTTCGACAATAAATTTACTTTGCTATCGCTCTTCTTTACTTTAAATTTTTTGTTGATGTTAGTCATCAAATCTTCGATATCCATGCATTTCTCCTCAATTGGCTCACCCCCGCCGTGTGGTACAACTGCAAATGCAGCACTCCGAGGGCTAAGTGGTCGCAAAGCCAGTGCCCACACGGTCAGGGGTGAAGTTTATTCTAACCTTCTAAAAGAGCATCAAGGCTTGCATCTTCTTTGCCTTCAAGACCAGTCTCAGACCCGGAGTTATACCCAGGAATTTCTTGGACTTCAAGGTCAAAGGATACACCTTCAACCTTCTTATCAAGGTCAGCATAGTTAGAGTAAATAGGATATTCGTCCAGGTTATGTAAGTTCTCTTTGGCCGTATCCCATACGTCACCAAGATCACTGGCATCCTCCGCACTTACTGCGTACTCAGGCCAATCGCCCACGATAGTTTTGGAAATGCAGACTGCACGACCCTCGTGTGGATTGGTAATGTTACCCTTACGACGAAAGATGCCTTTAACAGCATCGTTGATCTTTTTGCCAAAGACATAGCGCTGGACACCACTGCCCACATCATCCATGTTAATGACATTAGATACGTACTGCGTTTTGGCACGCACTTTCTTTGCAATCGCTAGAACGCTTTCGTCCTTGGTACGACTGCCGACCTGGTATGCCTTATTTGCAATTTCGCAAAGTGGGCACGGTTGGCCGGTTAGGGTCTTTTCTGTGTCGTCATCAACGACAACCCGTTCAGCTAGACAAGGCTCGGCAAACCAGCCATCAGTACGAAGGCCAAATTCACGCAAGTCTACAATGCCAAAGTGCATACGGTACTTCTTGAAGTACAATGCACCTTTGCGGTGTGGAGGCATGATGCGTAGCACGCTGTCTCCGTCATCTAGTTTAAGGGGTCTATTTGCCGACTCATCGGACTTTTCGATATCATCGAGATTCATTTCATTAAAATCACTCATATCAGGTTTCTCCTTTAGGTTCAGGTATTAGTGGCAGCACCATTACTGCTCACACTTACTGCTCACACCGTTTAACGCACCCCTACGGATTTCCAGGGGGAGTTTCGCCGCCTTGTAGGGCGGAAAGCTTTTTCTTCAGTCTCTTGTTCTTCTCTATTAGAGCCTCTTTCTCATGTTGGTTTACTAATGAGCCAAGATTCTCTTGAATTTTTATAGTCTCGTTGGATAGCTGTTCTAGGTTCTTAGCGGTATCATTTACATCATTTGCCATTGCTTGATAGGTCATACCTGCCCCTGCTATAATTGCCACAATGGTCAGTGCTGCTAGTACTTTATCCAAAGTCATATCTTATTATATCATCTTTTACCCTTGTTTCCAAGGCAAAAATGATATTTTTAACAGTCCTTAAAAAGGCATGCTTCGTGAATTGTAAGCTCAACTTCAGTGCCAGAGTACAGGTAGCAGGTCACGATTTCACCCACGACAGGCTTTAGCGAGATAGCTGTAACTGAAAGGTAATGATCCCCATCAGGCCACAGGTAGTTGTCATGCGGATGCGTAGGGGCTTCTACGTGGTTGGCTGCTACTCCTAGGGTATACTCAGAGTTAAAAGTGCATTTAACATCCGCAAGCTCGCCAATAGGCCCATCGCCTACGTAGTCGAGTTTGAAAGTCACAGCCTCTACAGGCTCAGGGGTGCAGGCTGTTACTGCGATAGGGCAATAGTCAGCACCCAAAAGGATACCGAGAGCGTCGGCGGCGGTTACTTCGCCGTCCGAATTTACGTCTGCTTCCAGAACATAGTCTCCGTTGGTGGCCGCAGATAGGGCCATCAGGGCGTCGGTTGCTGTTACAGAGCCATTCTCGTTTACGTCGCCACACAGTAGGGCAGTTGTTAATACTAATTCAATCATGTTTTGTTTCTCCTGTGGGCGTTACCTCGCCCACTATCTCTAGAATACCAGATACGCTGGGGCGTTTACAAGGCTATTCGTGTATGCCTCCCATGATTTCTACGCCGCTTAGGGTCGGGGTGTTCCCAGTCGCTAAGGTAGTGGTAGTAGTAGTCGTGGTGGTAGTCGTGGTGGTTAATGGGGTTGTGCCGATATAAGGAATCCACGATGACAGAATGTCCCCGCCAGCACCCCTTCCACGAGCGCAGGTGTCGGAAGAATCTACATGCCACCTATCCGACTGGAACACAGTGTCGCAGGTGTTCGTGTTAGCACAGCTGTTACCACTCGCCATAGCGAAGGCAGCAGCCGTGCTGTATTCAGTGTTGTTCCACCCGAAGGTGAAGTCAGCATCCGCGCTGATTTCGTCTATCGTGAATGACTGCATACCAGAGACAACATCGGGAGTCACCGTGATGGCTCTGTCTCGGCCATCGCCAGACTCACCTTGGAACACGATGTTCCTTATTACAATATTATCTACAGGGTTGCTGGGCCTGTTGTTAGTAGTCTCACCAAACATGAACATACCGTTCTGATCGGTCTTGCTGTTGTGCTGCTCGGCGTTGATCGTGATGTTCTCAAAGGTGTGTACTCCAGGAGCATTGGACCCAGAGAACGTGCCAGACAGATCGTGAACAAACCCACCTATCCTACCCTCGGATGTCACCGCGCAGTTCTGCACAGTAAGGTTCTCGGTGTGGCCTACGTTCCCTTGACCATTCTTTCCACGCTCCAGCCGTAGAGCCGTACCCAGAGCGGTGCCACTGCTGTTGTGGAGCAGAGCGGCTGAAGTAGCGTTCCAGTGAAACCAACTGTCCTTGATGGTGATGTCATCTACGTTCCTGTGAACGAAAGAGGTGCCATCGAGATCAGGTTGGAAGGTAATAGCAACCTTGAAGCCCTGGGCGTACGCTCGTGTGATATTGATGTTCTGCTGGTTGTCGTTGATAGTCAACATGCTATGCGTGGCAACCTTGCCCCCGGTCTGTTTATAGAGTTCACCTAGCTTACTGTCACAGGCTATGTCCGAGTACCAAATGTTGCTGATGTCACCCCACATCTTGCCTAAGCAGTTGGTTGCACTCATAGAAGTCAATGCGCTGCTGCACCATGTAGAGTCACCGGGCTGTGGGTCTGGAGGACACTCGCTACCTTCGCAAGCGTGCATCGTGGCTTCGTATCCAGCCCATATGTAGGGGCCAGTGTCGCCGTCTGTTTTGGTCGGGCCGTGACCACCACGCATACCGTAGCCGCCTCGTTCAGGTGTTTCAACGTGGCGAACTAACATATTGTGGGCTGGCTCGTCTGGCTGCGTGATGAATAGTGAGAAGAACCTCACACCTCCACACTTAGGCTGTTCCTTGAGGATACCGAATCCGTAGAAGTCGTGCATCTCAAATCGGTTGAAACCCCCACCAAGGTTGATGAAGGATTTGTTTTCGTTGCTTTTGGTCGAGGGGCTTTGATCGAACGACAGGTATTCATTCACTTCAAAGTGAGCCATGCTGAAGTCGAGGACGGGACTGGAATCGTTGTTGTCAATCATGGCCTGACCAGAGGCTTGAGTCCTGCCAACGATGATCGAGTTGTCGTCCGAGTCGTACGGCGGGTACTCGCCATCCGCGTCTGCATCCCAGCCGATCAATCGGTTAGGGTTCTTAGAGCATTGAGCCGTGCCCGCAGGTTCCGCACCGTACGACGGACAATCTTCTGTGTCGTTACGAACTGATTTGCCAGGTTTGAAATTTTCTAACCGGCAGGTATTTCCTTGGAAGCAAATGATCCACTCCTCGTCGGAGGGGGAAAGGGAAGAGACTCTGATCTTTGCGTGCTTAATGGTCTGGCACGGGTTATCGGGGGAACCGCAGATGGAGGAGTCAATACCGAACCCGCAATCTACATAAGCAATCCTCTCATCTCGCCCATCCCCATCAGGATCAGTAGTTGATCCGTCGCAGAAATCGCATTCGCCAGCTTCGCCAACTATGCCGTTATGATTAACATCAAATCCACAGGCACGCTGCGTGACTGGGTCTTGTAACGTAGCTTCTGCCGTGGGGGCAAAGGCTACTATAGATGCGATTAAAATGGGTATGATTACTTGTTTCATTATGTTCTCCTTATGGCGCGGCTCCGGTTAAGATCCATTGAATTGATACGAATGCAGCACCCACGGTCGGTGAGCCAGTACAGGCTACCTCCGCATCGTACTGTATGCTTGATGTTTCGAGCAG
>Ga0315336_1000884_pt1 | contig 68000 bp, 68 predicted proteins | sample ASW5metaG_FD_204512 | JGI IMG/M metagenome (GOLD analysis project Ga0315336, IMG submission 204512) | Ammonia-oxidizing marine archaeal communities from Monterey Bay, California, United States - ASW #5 | ecosystem: Environmental > Aquatic > Marine > Intertidal zone | place: USA: California... | reverse complement strand
AAAGCTCCCGCGCCATTTTCTTAAAGGGAACCGTTTTAGAAGAGCAGGGTAAATGGGATCAGGCAAAAAATATGTATTTGCAGTCCGTCAAAATGGAACACAATAATCCATTAGGACAGTTCTATCTAGGCCGAGCTTTATTGCAAAATAATAAGCTAGTGGAAGCTGAAAAGAGATTTCAAATGGCAGTTATTTTGAAGCCTAATTTATTGCAAGCTCGAAAACACCTTGCTTGGGTTTATGAGCGATTGGAAAAAACCGAAGAAGCTCTTAAAGAGTATAACTTTCTAATAAAACTAAAGAAGAATGATCCTTTTCTTAAAGAGCGTATTGAAAAACTTCAAAATACCTCTTCCTTAGCGTACAAAAACACATTGTCGAATAATAAAGGTATTCCCACCGAACTATCAAAACAACCGAATGTCCATATGAGAATCGCCTCTATTTATTTTGAGGAGGCTCTTTATTTAAGGGCATTAGACGAGTTTCAGCTTGTTTTGGCTGCCGATGATCATAAAGATCCGCATGTGCTCATGGCTCGGATATATGAAAATCAGGGGCGGTTAGACAAGGCCATTGAAGAATTTGCAATACTCAGAAAACTTGAGCCGAAGTCAATGGATATCTTGCGTTATTCCGCGCGTTTATACCAACTTGCCAAAAAAACAGATTTAACTATTGAGCTTTTGCAAAAAGCCACTGCAATGGAACCTGAAAATGATGAGATTTTCCATTCCTTAGCGCTTGCCTACATGTCAAAAAATGAAAACAAAAAAGCTGTAGAAAGTATGAAGAAAGCCTTGAGTCTCAACCCGAAAAAAGACACTTATTATTTTGAATTGGGCGCATTAATGGAAAAGTCCGGGGATTTTAAAGGTGCGATTGCTAACATGCGGCAGGCTATCGAAATCAACCCACTACACTCCAACGCTCACAACTTTTTAGGATATATATATGCCCTTGAAGGCCGTGACCTGGATCGTGCTTTGGAGCACCTGACAAAAGCTCTCACCATTCAACCTCGCAATGGTTACTTTTTAGACAGCTTGGGGTGGATATACTTTAAAAAAGGCGACTCAGAAAAAGCCCTTACGCAAATTCAGAAAGCCTTGATTTATACTGATCCGGATCCCGTGCTTTATGACCATCTTGGGGATATTCTGTTTTCTCTAAAAAATTATGATGAAGCAAAAGGAGCTTGGAAAAACAGCCGATCTTTGACGCTTCACCAAAAAGGTGATCTGGGCGGAGAGATGCCTAATCCGCAAACCCTTAAAGAAAAAATTGAAAGAGCAAAAAAACTTATCCAACAAAGTTACTAACCCTTTACAGGGGAAGCAATGTTGGAGAGCCATAGTTGCATGTCAAATAAAAGGCCGTTTTATTTTTGTGCGTAGCCTGGTTTTTTTATTCGTTTTTTTCTTTCTTGGTGCTTGCCAGACTTCTGTTGAAAAAATTCCTTCGCATTTTTCAAAAGACACCATTTCTTCCGCTTATATATTTAATAGACTTCAGGCTCGTGCGAATAAAATTTATAACGTTAAATCATTTGCGCGAACCACTTTTATCGACAAAGAAATAAAACAATCCTTCCGCCAGACTCTGATATTACAAGGAAACCGTTCCATTCGGGTGGATACTTATGGGCTGTTTGGTCAGGCGATGGGGGTTTTTATCCGTACAGCCGGAAAAACCCAGTTTCTGGACCCTTCAAAAGGCAGAGTTTATTCGGGCTCGGATGTAAAAAACCTTTTACGAAAACTCCTTGGAACCCAAATAGATTTTTACGAGCATTTAAGAATTTTTGTCGGGCATATCCCGCGCTTTGAATTTTTAAGAGTAGAAAAATCCATATTAAATTCTGATAACACCCAATATATACTTCAAGCAAAAGATTTAAAAAGCAGCGGAGAGGTTCTTCTTTATATAGATGCAATCACATTATTACCGATAGAGATGACTCGAATCGAAGGGGGATATAAGAAATATTTTGTAAAATGGCAGGAGTACAAAAAGATCGGTTCCATAGATTGGCCGCATTTGATTACTCTTGAATTTCCCGTAAGGGAGGAAACAATAAGGGTTAGATATAAGGACCCGATCTTGAATGGAAAAATTTCTCCTGATACATTTAAATTGATGCCAACAGCTTCCACAAAATAAAATGACTCTCCCTAACAAACTGCAATTTAAAACTCCCGCAAAAATAAACTTAGGACTTCACATTCATAAAAAAAGGGAAGATGGTTTTCACGAGCTGGAGACCTTGTTTCAAATGGTTGCTTGGTTTGATGAGATGGAGATGGAAGGAGCCCCGGAAAAAGTCGAATTATTTTGTGATGCTCCTGGCATTCCCAATGATGAAAGTAATCTTGTTATTAAAGCTGCTAGGCTTTTACAAAACAATTTTCCCGGCAAATGTGGTGGAGTAAAGATCAAACTTCAAAAAAATATTCCCTCCGGAGCGGGACTAGGGGGAGGGAGTGGAAATGCCGCCGGGGCCCTGCTGGCTCTTAATATTTTATGGAATTTAAAGTTACCGCGGAGCGAATTGCTTGCAATGGCCTCTGACCTGGGTTCTGATGTTCCCTTTTTCCTCATGTCACCATGTGCAATAGGAAAGGGTAAAGGTGAGATTCTGCAACCGATTGAAAGTCCCATTATTTTTTATACTTTAATGATCTATCCTGGATTTTCTATAAGTACATCATGGGTTTATGGTAATCTAAAATTGAAGTTGACAAAGACCAAAAATAATATTAGCATTTTGAAAAATTTTCTTATGCGCTCGGAATTTGCCCAGTTAGGGGCGGCCCTTCAAAACGACTTAGAACCCGTTGTTATTAAAAGATATCCGGAGATTTTGGAGATAAAAAATGAGCTGCTGAAGTTAGGCGCTGAAGGTGCGCTCTTGTCGGGAAGTGGTTCTACGGTCTTTGGAATTTTCGAAAACCCCGAAATTGCTAAAAAAGCGTTGGCTAGATTTACTGGGAAAAAGTACAGGGTGTGTCTGGCCAAAAGCATCACTCGCTTTTCTGAATTTTTTCCCGAAGTAATGATATCGGCTTTTTAACAATGACCCTGTCATTGTTAAAAGAGCCTTTTTGTTTTTATCCCTTATAAACCCCTTGCGGGGCATGAATTTTTGATGGTGAGGTTTTACCTCCTTGGGGCGTCGTCAAGTGGCTAAGACACAGGATTTTGATTCCTGCATTCGGAGGTTCGAGTCCTCCCGCCCCAGCCAGATTTTTTAAGGATACAAAATGTTTTCCAACGACAATAAGCGTGTATTGGTTTTTTCCGGTCGAGCTAATCAGAAACTAACGGAAGAAATCTGTAATTACATCGATGTTCCACTTGGAAAAACCGTGATTCGGGATTTCTCAGACAAAGAAATCTATGTGAGAATCGAAGAAAACGTTCGCGGTGGAGACGTTTTCGTTGTTCAGTCGACTTGTTTCCCGGGTAATACCAATTTGATGGAATTGCTGATTATGATCGATGCATTGCGTCGTGCATCAGCAAAAAGAATCACGGCGGTGATTCCTTATTATGGGTATGCGCGCCAGGATAGGAAAAACGAACCCAGGGTACCCATCACATCCAAGTTGATTGCTGATTTAGTGGTTACTGCAGGGGCAGATCGTGTTCTGACGGTCGATTTACACGCAGGGCAAATCCAGGGCTTTTTTAATATCCCTTTGGATCATTTATTTGCAATAAATGTTCTGATCGACTACATCAAAGAGCAAAAACTGGAGGACTTGATCGTAATATCACCCGATGCAGGAGGGGTGGAAAGAGCCCGTGCTTATGCAAAACGGTTAAATAGCTCTTTAGCGATCATTGACAAACGCCGAGATATTCCTAATGAAGCTAAAGCGATGAATATCATTGGTGATGTAAAAGGAAAAATAGCTTTTATCGTAGACGATATGATCGATACAGCGGGAACATTGATGGAAGCGACTGATGCATTATTAGGGGCCGGTGCAAGGGAAGTGCACGCTTGTTGTTCCCATCCGGTTTTATCGGGACCAGCAGGAGGGCGTATTGCTAAGTCACCTATTAAAACGGTGATAACAACCAATACCATTCCTTTAAATGCAGAGTTGGAGCAAAACTCTAAGATAAAAGTGTTATCTGTTGCATCTCTTTTAGGGGAAGCAATCTTAAGAATTCATCAAGAAACCTCAGTTAGCTCCTTGTTCGATTCAACCAAGGATTAATTAATTTGTAGGGTTTCTTTCAGAATATTTTTTTACATTGATCGGAGTTTAGAATGTCAGTTTTAACAGGAAAAATTAGAGAAGCAAATGGTAAGTCAGCCGCACGAAAATTGAGGACAGATGAATGTATCCCGGCTGTTGTTTACGGTCTCAATGATAACGTTAGTTTGTCTATAAACCCAAAAGAACTAAGCAAGTTGATTGAGGCCAAAGGTCGTAATGTGCTGATCGAATTGAAGGTCGATGGCGATTCGGCTAAAAACAGAAACGTGGTGTTAAAAGAATTTCAAACCCATCCTCTTAAGCCGGGTTGGGTGCATATAGATTTTCTGGAAATTGATATTAGCAAAAAGATCAAAGTCAAAGTTCCTATTTTGCTTGTTGGAGCTTCTCCGGGAGAAAAACAAGGAGGACATGTAAATCAAATCATTCGGGCCTTGGAAATTGAAAGTCTGCCGAATGATATCCCGGAAAAACTTGAAGTGGATATGAGCGGGGTTGAGCTGAACCAGATGATTCGCGTTTCAGATTTGAATCTTGGAGAGTCCGTACAAATTCTGAATGATCCAAACGACATAGTGGTAAATGTTCACCTAGAAAAAATTAAGGAAGAAGAACCTGAAGTAGAAGAAGGAGTAGAAGGAGTAGAAGGAGTAGAAGGAGTAGAAGGAGCAGAAGGAGCAGAAGGGGACCGGGCTCCCGCAGAATCTAAAGATGATTCCGGGAAGAAAGAAGACGGTTAAAATTAATTGTGTTTTTGATTTTAGGTTTGGGCAATCCCGGGTCGCGTTATGAGCTGACACGACATAATGCGGGATTTTTTGCTTTAGATAATTTGGCCGATAAATATAAAATCAAGCTGACTCAACATAAATATAATTCCCTTTATGGAGAAGGGAAAATTGATGGGCTTCCGGTTATTCTCGCAAAACCGATGACCTACATGAACGAAAGTGGGAAAGCAGTCAAAGCACTTCTTTCCGCTTTTAACCTTTCCCCGGAAAAATTTCTGGTCGCACATGATGATATTGATCTTCCACTTGGAAAAATAAAAACCAAATTTAAGGGAGGCGATGGAGGCCAGTTGGGAATTAGATCGACCGTAGAAACTTTGCGAACCCAAGAGTTTTGTAGGGTACGCATCGGGGTCGATCGCCCTGAAGATAGAGAGGACATCGTCGATCATGTTTTGTCCTCTTTTACCGAAGAAGAGTCGAGCCTATTAAATGACGCAATAAATAAAGCGGTGCTCACGATAGAAGCGGCGCTAAAAGAACTTAATAAAAGAAACAACCCTACGGAGGAATAAAAAGAATGTTATCGGAACACAAAGGAGAACTGGCTTTCATTGGTTTTGCCATGGTGGCATATCTGGTGATGGCTTCTTTGGATGTATCGCAAAATTATGTGTATTTAGCTGCCATATTTGGTTTATTCGGTCTCATCATCGCTTGGAAACTTTTTGAAGGTGTCGATGACGAATCAGCCGGAAATGAAAAAATGAAAGAAATAGCTGAGGCTATCCATGAAGGGGCCATGGTATTTCTTTCAAGGGAATACAAAATCCTTGGCTACTTTATTGGGGGAATTTTTCTCCTCCTCCTTTTTTTGATTTCCATGCAAAAAGGGGTATGGATCGGATTTTGGACAGCAATTTCTTATGCAGTTGGAGCCGGGTGTTCCATGCTTGCTGGTTTTTTTGGTATGAATGCAGCAACAACATCGGGCGTACGTACCTCGCAAGCGGCTGTTGACGGCGGGCAGTCCAAAGCATTGCTCATAGCATTCAATGGCGGCGCAGTAATGGGACTAAGCGTGGCGAGCCTGGGTCTATTGGGGGTTGGTGGGTTATTCCTTTTATTCGGTCGCGGTGATTCATTTACTGTTGTTAGTGGATTTGCAATGGGCGCGAGTTCTATTGCGTTATTTGCTCGTGTGGGCGGTGGTATCTATACTAAAACAGCAGATGTAGGCTCTGATCTCGTTGGTAAAGTTGAAGCGGGAATACCTGAAGATGATCCACGTAATCCTGGTGTAATCGCTGACAATGTTGGCGACTGCGTAGGTGATACAGCTGGACTGGGTGCTGATATATTTGAGTCATACTGTGGGTCCATGATTGCAGCTATAGTTATAGGTGCCAGTATGGCTACCTTACGCTTCGAATACATGGCATTGCCGATTATGATAGCTATGGTGGGTCTGATAGCTTCGGTCATTGGTATACGAGCTATGACCATGTTAGGGAGTATGGACCCTTCTGCAGCGCTTAGAAACTGCACATTCATCAGTGCGGGTGCTATGCTATTCGTGGCATTTTTTCTCATTAAAGTTATGGGCCTGCCTTCAGGCGTATTTATAGCCCTTTTGTTTGGTTGTCTGGCAGGTATCGGTATTGGTCTGATCACCGAATACTACACAGCCAGTAAGCCCGTTATTCGAATAGCAGAATCAAGTAATACTGGGGTTGCGACGGTAATGATCACTGGTCTTGCAGTAGCTATGGAAAGCTGTGTGATACCTGTTGTGATTATAGCATTGACCATTTATGTCAGCGCGGAATCTGCAGGCCTTTATGGTGTTGCACTTTCAGCTGTGGGTATGTTGGCAACAGTAGGTATCACCATGTCGGTTGATGCTTATGGTCCCATCGCTGATAATGCTGGTGGAATTTCTGAGATGGCAGGATTAGGAGAAGACACTCGTAAAATTACAGATGGATTGGATCAGGTGGGCAACACCACGGCTGCTATTGGTAAGGGATTTGCGATTGGTTCAGCAGCTTTGACAGCGTTGGCCTTGTTTGCAGCGTTTACCCAAGCAGCGAATATCACTTCTATTGATATTACTAAAACCGATGTGGTTATCGGTATGTTTCTGGGTGGTGTGGTTCCGTTTTATGTTGCTGCCCTGACTATGACCTCTGTGGGTAATGCTGCGATGACCATGGTTGAAGAAATCCGCAGACAGTTCCGCGAGATTCCAGGATTAATGGAAGGCACAGGCAAACCAGATAGTGCACGTTGTATCGATATTAGCACCCAGGCGGCATTGAAGGAAATGATTGCGCCAGGTGTTGTAGCTTTCCTAATGCCAATTATTGTGGGCTGGATGCTTGGCGCTGAGGCATTAGGAGGAATGTTAATGGGTGCAACTCTGGTTGGGGTTTTGCTTGCGTTGTTCATGTCGAATGGCGGTGGAGCTTGGGATAATGCAAAAAAATATGTGGAGGCAGGAAATCTAGGTGGTAAAGGTTCTGATGCACACCACGCTACAGTGGTTGGAGATACAGTGGGTGATCCCTTGAAGGACACCTCCGGTCCGGCAATGAACATCCTTATCAAATTGATGTCTATTGTCTCGCTGGTTATGGCACCGTTTTTTATCTAGTAGTTTTAGTTTTTTATTACAGGGATGGGGGACCCCCCCCATCCCTTTTTGTTTTTCAGGAGATTCTAATTGTTAAAATTTGGCATTCACGATTTTATCAATGCCCAGCCGATATTGGTTTCTTTGAGGGAAATGGGGGAGTGGATAAAGCTTGATATCTATACAGAGACTCCGGCCCGTCTTGCTGAACAGCTCAATGAAGGAAAGTTGGATTTTGCCATGATTCCAGCAATTGAATATCTGAGGCAGGCGGAAACCTTGCGCCTGTTGCCGGGAATTTCCATTGCATCTAGGAATCAAGTCGGCACTGTTTTACTGATATCCAAATATCCACTTAAAGCAATTCAATCTTTGGCAGTTGATAATAGATCGCGCACTTCGGCGGCTTTGTTAAAATTGATGTTTAAAGATGATTTTTCACCTAACCTGGAATGGGTGAACTGTGATCCCAACCCCGAAAAAATGTTACAGGAACATGATGCTGCTCTCATCATTGGTGACGCTGCTTTAGGATTTAATAAAGAAGGAACAACAATATATGATCTAAGCGAAGAGTGGTATCAGAGAACGGGAAAAACTTTTGTGCATGCAGTGATTGTTGCAAGAGAGGGAGTTGAGATTGGAGAACGAATTGTGGAGATCTTTCGTATTGCAAAGCAAGAAGGATTGATGAAAATTGAAACTATTGCCAGGACCCAGGCCCGTAAAACTGGACTCCCAGAAACCTTGTTAGTTGATTATCTAAAAAATAAAATTCGCTACAATTTGGGAGCGGAAGAGTTAGACGGATTGAGTTATTTTCAATCTGTTTGCCAGTCCGCCGGACTGATTGAAAAAAAATTTCCTTTCAAATTCGCCTTCAATGAGGGTACAAACTAGGCCGCATTCAATCCAAAGATTTCATTAGAAAACCTTTTCCTTTAGCAAACCCTGCTTTAATCAGTTCACCTATTTTTACCAAGGTTGTTTCAAAAAAATCAAGATACGCCTGCACGGCTTTATTCTTTTCTTTCTTTTTGAATTGTGTAGGTGCTTCTGCAAACTTTGGTTCCTCTATGTTTGAAGTTGGTTGTGTGTGAGGTATCATAGCAGGAGCAGGTGGAGCGGAAATTTCCTCGGCATGGTCTTCTGCTTCTATATTTTCAGATTCTTCGGGTATGATTTCAGCTTTGGTTTCTTCTACCGAAGTTTCCAATTTTGGCTCGATAAATGTTGAAGTGCCAGCTACTTTATCAGGATCATTTGAGTCTGTCTCATTGATTTCAGGTATGGCCTTCGTTTGCGAACCACTGACATGTTCTTCGTTTGATGGTGATGGAGCTATTTCAAGTACAGATTTTTCTTCAACAATAAGAGTTTCTTTTTCGATTATGGGGTCAGGAACTTTTTCTTTTACTCCCGATATTAGTTTTTTAGGAGGTCGAGGTGCTGGAGTAGGTTTTATCCTAGCCAGCTGCTGTTCTAGGGGTTTTAGAAGCGGTTCAATCCATTCCTTGATTTGTGGTGGAATCTGGTCAGTGTAAAAAAGGTAACTGCTTCCACCTGTCAAAAGCAAAAGGATGAAAAGAAATAATCCGTACCGACTGCTTTTTTTCTTTTCAGAGGGTAGGACTTCTCCTTCCTGCTCTTCATAGAATGGTTCAGATTCAGAGGACTCTGAGGGTTTAGAAGTTGGTTTTTCATCAGACAACTCCTCTTCGTTTTCAGGGGTTTCTGCTTCGTTTGGTTTTTTCGATTCAGTATTTTCTTGCATAGAGGGAAAGAGAGTTTTCTACCCATTAGGAGATAGCTAGAAAAACTTAACCTAAAAGCCCGTTACCTTGGACCCGCTCTAAAATCTAATGATTTTAGTCCGCTACGATTAGTGGATTATTTTGTTTAATGGATACTCAACGATGTCTTCTGAGCCGGCTTTTTTAAGATCAGGAACAATATCGCGCACTAATTTTTCTTCAAGAATTACATTGATGGCCACCCACTCAGGGTCACTAAGCTCAGAGACCGTTGGTTTTTTACCTGGCGGAAAAATTTTAATGATTTCATCCAGCTTGTTTTTAGGTGCATTTAGCATAAGTCCTACCTTGCCGTTTGCGGCCATGGCACCTTGCAGCATCAATACCAGACGGTCGACTTTATTGCGCTTCCATGTATCCTCACTTGCAGCTTTGTTCATTATGAAGCGGGTTGTAGATTCCATTAATGTGTCGACTATCCTTAGATTGTTTGCCTTGAGGGAAGACCCGGTTTCTGTCACTTCAACAATGGCATCAACCAGCTTGGGAGCCTTAACTTCGGTAGCACCCCAAGAAAACTCTACATTGGCGGTCACTCCGTGCCCTTTTAACCAATCTGTTGTTAGGTTAACGACTTCTGTTGCAATTCGTTTCCCCTGCAAGTCTTTTGCACTTTGTATAGAAGAGTCATTTGGCACGGCCAGAACCCATCGGACGGGTCTTGCTGAAACCTTTGAATAAACCAGCGGTGCAATTTCTTCTACATCGGCTCGATTTTCCATAATCCAGTCTTTGCCGGTAAGACCTGCATCGAGAACGCCGTCTGCTACATAGCGAGCAATTTCCTGAGCACGTATTAACATGCATTCAATTTCGACATCATCAATGCTGGGGAAATAGGATCGGCTTTGAATCCTAATATTGTACCCTGCCCGAGCAAAAAGCTTGACTGTGGCTTCTTCTAGACTGCCTTTTGGAATTCCTAGTTTTAATACATTACCGCTCATGGATTAACTTCTTTCTTCTTAATTGAATTGAAAAAATCTAAATTTTTATTTTTTATAAACTTTCTCTGGGTCAAAAACTTTCTCTTCTATAACTTCCACATCACCGTTGACTTTTCTAAAAAAGCAACTGGTATAACCTTTATGACAAGCTGCTTTACCTACCTGTTCTACTTTTAAGAGCACAGTATCATCATCGCAATCGACAAACACTTCCTTTACGATTTGAACGTTGCCGCTTTCTTCACCCTTCATCCATTGTTTGTCCCGTGATCGACTGTAGAACCATGCTTTTCCAGTTTCCAAGGTCTTTTCCCAGGCAATGGTATTCATATAGGCGAGCATTAATACCTTCCCAGTCTCTGCATCTTGAATGATTGCCGGAACCAATCCTCCCATTTTTTCAAAATCCAGTTTCATACCTTTGCCCCTTTAGTTAAAACGATTTACAAATTATAAGAATATGGGTACTACTGCTGATATCCGCCTTCCCCAATGCAAGATACCCCATAAAGCATTGGGTGAAACCCTGGAATTTAAAATATAATTGATTTTCTGTCAACCTTATAATAGCCTGTTTCTAATCGAATTAGTTCTTTTTGTTGTTTTTTTTTAATCAATTTTTGTAGCCTTTACAGTGTTAATTTCATATTTTTTAAGGATTAGCGCTATTCCAAAAATATAAGGGGTCCAAATGCCATCAATCACCCACTTTGAAATATATAAACCCGCAGAACCCTGTAGTTTGACAGGCGATAAACTACGCGAGACCATGGATAAAGTTGTTGAAGAAACCTTGAGTGAAGACGGGAAAGAGCTGAACCTAAAAGGTTATTGTGTTGGCCCCAATGGCATGACCATTATTACTCGAGATGAACGTCTTGTGAAAGTGCGAAGACTTAATTTAGGGGGAAACCGCATAGGCGATGATGGAGTAAAATTGCTTACAGAATCAGACCTGTTTGCTAAGGTCAATTGGATAGAACTGGGCGGCAATGATATTGGCCCAGAAGGAGTACGCCATCTCATTCGATCTAAAGTTCTTAAAAAGGTGAAGTCGCTTAATCTTTACCGAAATTATATTAAGGATGAAGGTGCGGCAATAATGGCAAAGGATAACGAATTAGAAAAGTTAGAAGACTTGGATCTAGCTCAGAACGAAATTGGCGATGAAGGAATTTTAGCATTGGCTAATTCAAAAAAGTTTCCCGAACTCGTTAGTATTGCCCTGGATAATAATTTTGCCTCTATCGAAGGAAAAGAAGAGGCAAAGGTCGGACGTAATTTTAAAAAGCTTCAATCCTTAAATTTGTAATTTCAAATATGCCAGAGCAATCCAATCAAGAATATGGTAAAGGGTATTTCCTGATTGCCAATCCGGTTTTGCCCGACCCAAACTTTTCCCGCACGGTGATTCTTTTATGCAACCACGACGATGAGGGTTCATTTGGACTGGTTATAAACCGATCTGCTCTTGTAAATTCCAAAGAAGTATTTAAAGAAATGGGACTATATGGGTTTCCTTCGGGAAAAATTTATGTAGGTGGACCGGTCTCGCCTTCACAGGTATTTTATCTTTGTCGATCTGAAGAACCTTTGCCAGAATTAGAGACTATTTGCGATGGTGTCTATCTGGGAATGAGCTCGGAATTACTCGATAATTTAATGACTCGCTTTAAAAATCCAGAAAAAAATATACGATTTTATTTGGGCTACTCCGGTTGGGGTGCCGGTCAACTGGCAGATGAAATGATCCGCCTTAGCTGGTTAACTTCCCAGGCTTGTGGTAAATTTATTTTTCAGGAAAATGAAGATGGGGTCTGGGCAAATGTTGTGCGTTCCCTCGGTAAAGATTACGAATATCTTATACAAGCTCCAGTCAACCCTCAATGGAACTAAATACCAGCGTGACGCTGGACTCCTTGTATCAGCCTCCGGCCAGCCAGCAAATATATCAATCTTCACCCCCACCCCAGTATTGTGGGCTTCCTATTGAAGAATATTTTGCTAAACGTTTTCCATACCAATCCAGAAAAGCTTGGATCGCTCAAATTGAAAATGGAGATATTTCGGTAAACGGCACGACAGCACAGACAGGTTATGTTTTGCAAGAAGGGGATCGCATTATTACCTACGCCGGTATGAGGCAGGAACCCCCTGCGAACCGGAGTTTAAAAGTTGTTTATCAAGATCCCTATATACGAGTTTTTAATAAACCTGCTCCCATACCCGTTCATCCGAGTGGACGTTATTTTCAAAACAGCATGACAGAAATTTTGAAACGGTTATACCCGAAAGAAATTCCCCGGCCGGTGCAAAGGTTGGATGCGATCACAACAGGCGTAATTGTTTTTGCTAGGACACGTGATGTAGCAGGCATCCTGATGGATGAGTTTATGAGTCATAGAATAAAAAAGGAATACCTTGCTTTAGTGGAAGGTGAGCCTGAAGCAGAAAATTTTTGTATCGATGCGCCTATTGGTATTTTAAATGGATCGCATAGAGGTGTTGGTGACCAAATAAAAAATGCAAAATGGGCAAAGACAGAAGTTCAGTGGCTTGCTTCTAAGGATGGGTTCTCACTTTTAAAAATTATCCCATTGTCAGGAAGAACCAATCAAATTCGCGTTCACCTTTCAAGCTGTGGGCTGCCCATTTATAATGATCAGGTTTATGGGCAAGGAAGTTCAGAAAACTATCAATATGGCTTGCACGCTTGGAGTCTCGAATTTAAACTCTTTGATCGAACTATGGGATTTAGGGTAGAGCCTCCTTTGCATTTTGAACCCTTCTTAAAAGCAGCAAAAATCAAAAGTAGATGAATTCTTTAACTCCTCCTCATCCTGCTGGCAAAAACTCAATACAAGAGACCTTGTTTACCAGGGCTCGTAATGCTTTTTGGCTGGCACCTATGGCCGGTATTACCGATATTTGTTTCCGACAATTGATGGATGAAATGAATGCCGGTGTTTTAATTTCAGAGCTGGTTTCTGCAAAAGGGCTATTTTACAATTCTGAAAAAACCAAAAAGATGATGCGGGTGCACCCAGATAGCAAATCTATTACGGGTATTCAGTTGTTCGGCGAATCAGCAGAGGATATTATTCGCGCCTCTGAACTCGTAGAGTCTACAGGAGCACATTTTGTCGATATCAATCTGGGGTGTCCTGTCAAAAAAGTAGTTAAAAAAGGTTGTGGTGCAGCCCTTTTGCGTGACCCGGTTTATCTGGAAAACTTTCTTTCCGCAATCAAAAAAGGAATCCGACTCCCACTCACGGTAAAAATGCGAACGGGTTGGAGTGAAGAAGAGTTGACGATACATGAGTGCGTCAAAGCGGCCTACAACTCAGGTTGCGAATGGGTAGCGATTCATGGGCGCACTCGAACACAAGGCTATGAAGGCAAAGCCGATTGGAATCTGATCGCCGAAGTTAAAGAAAAAGCTAAGCTTCCTATCATCGGTAATGGAGATATCCGTAGTGCTGAGCAAGCAAGAAAAAGGTTGGAAGAATCAAACGTGGATGCAGTCATGATAGGGCGAAGTGCTTTGCGTAACCCCGGAATTTTTAACGAATGCATTGGACTAAATAACGACCGCTCTTGCTTGAAAATAATTCGTCGCTACCAGAAAAGTTTGAAAGAATATTACGATACGCGTTTTTCCCTCATCCTCTTACGAAAATTCTCAGCCTGGCTTGCGTTCGGTAATCCGGGAGCTGCAAAATTTAGGAAGAATATGTTTGAGTGTATCACTACTGCTGAGGTCATGGAAAAGGTTGAAGCATTTTTTCAGAACGAAAATCCCCTCCCATTCGATGACAACGAAGAGTTCATGATGAACGGTCACGGCTAGGCAGAAACCACTAGGTGCAGGGTTTTTGCGGTTCAAAGGGATCTCAAGTATAAATAATATTTTATTTTTAAGTCCGGCAATATGCTGACGATGAGTAATGAAAAACAAACAACCCAAAACATTTAAGAAAACTCATTCCGATCGGGATCGAGCCAAGCATAAAAAACAGGAAGAGTTTACTCTTTATGGTTGGAACGCTTGCATGAGTGCGTTTAAAAAACGCCCGGAGAGTTTATTACGCTTGTTTTTCAGCAGAACCCGTACAACCGAATTGAAGGCAGTGAAAGCATGGTGTGCGGAGAAGAAACTTCCTTTTCGCCAATTGGATCAAGAATCATTAAATAAAGTTGCATCAGGAACACATCATGAAGGTATCGTCATGGTGGTTCGCCCTTTCCCATGTGATTCGGTGCACAAACTAATTCGCGGCAGTATCCCTAAAAACGGATTGGTGGTCGCCCTCGATGGAATTGAAAATCCTCATAACCAGGGCGCGATCCTGAGAAGTTGTGCCTATTTTGCGGCCAAAGGTTTGATTGTGCCGAATGCTGGAACAGTTACGGGCATCACTTCCTCTGCGGCAAGAATGGCTGAAGGCGGTTGGGAATCGGTTCCAATTTATAGCAGTAGCGACCTATCTTCTTCTCTTAGGGATCTCAGGGAACAGGGTTGGTGTGTGGTTGGTGCCGACCTAAGCGCGAAGGAATCCTTAAGCTCAGCAAAGATTACTTTTCCCACCGTTTTCGTGTTTGGAAATGAACAAACAGGACTATCGGATCGGGTGAAACGTCGCTGTGATATCCTCGTCAATATTCCGGGTAAAGGAGACATGCAATCTCTAAACGTTTCGGTTGCGGCAGGGATAATGTTGGCAGACTTGGACCGGCGAAGAAACAGTGATAAAAAATATAAGAAAACTAAATGATATTTTTTGCGAAGTTACATCCCTTAATCGTTCATTTCCCTGTTGCCTTGTTAACCAGTGGCGCGGTGTTTGAAATTTATGGCAGCCTGAAAAAAGACGAGGTTGTTGAGGCGGCGGGTCGGTTCAACACGCGATTGGGGTTCTGGTGCATCTTCCCGGTTTTGATAGTCGGTTTCCTGGGGATGTTGAGCTTGGACAGCACTGAAAAATTTAAAGGCTTCCTTTCCGAGCACATGCGTTTTGTTTTTCTCACTACTGGTGTGTTCATAATCGCCATGGTATTTTCTCGTTACTTCAGGAACCCATTCGGTAGAGTGGTTTATTTTTTGGCTCTTATTGCAGGTCTCGTTTGTGTGCTGAACACCGGTTACTACGGGGGTGAACTCGTCCATCGTTTCGGTGTTTCCACCGCACAATAACGTGCCCTCTTCAAAATACTAATTGATATCCGGTAAAAAGGCAAATACACATGGTTACTAATCCGACAATGTAAAAGCCTTGAGCGGTTTTTGAAAAAGAGTTGGTATAAGAGTAGCCAACAGCAAAACCATAGAGGATAGTGAACAGGAAGGAATAACCCTGATGCCCTTCCACATCAACAGTCGTACGTAGGCTAATATCGACAGACATCATTCCTGAAAAACTTGCGACAACCGCAGCTAACAGTCCCAAACTTAAATTAAAACTCGCGGCGGAGTTTAGTTTCTGGTCGTTTCTCTTTTTGGCAAGAAAAAGTAAGGCCAGCCCCGCAACAAATAACGCGGGTGGAAAATGCGAAATGAATGGATGAAATGAAACTGAACTTGTCATGCTAGTAGGTACCAGTGTGATGCTGAAATCAAAAGGTCGGTATCCTTTTTGTTTGCTAAGTATCTAGGCAAGATATTTTTCTCGTGAGGGTCAGACAAGATCTGGAAGCTTGATGGTAACTGTTTCGCTAAAAAAGAAAAGTCCTTTTAGCGCCAGAGTTTGCTCTGCTAGACGTCTTTTTTGATATCGCCAGCGATATCCAGATCCATTTCGGAGAGGTTGACATCGACATCAATTTTGGTAGCTGCACCAATATCCTGTTCCAAGGCATCGACATTCACCGTTTGTTTGAGGCCTTCGGCTTCGTCCATTACGTCCTGTTTCAGTCCGCTGAAAGTTTTCTGAAACTCTCCCCAGCCTTTTCCGATGGCTTTAGCGAGTTTGGGAAGGTTTTGCGGGCCAATCACCACTACGGCGATTCCCATTATTATCATCAGCTCAAAAAATCCGATATCAAACATTCTTTAGCTCCTTAATTATTCGGGTAGTGCTATTTTAGCAGAATCAAGGCAAAATATCATCTGTTACGAGGCAACTTTTTTAGAGTTCCTTTGCTGAAGATATTGAAAAATCAAACTATTAAGGTAGACTGACGGAAGCTTTATGAAAATTGTACGCGGAACCAAAAATATTAGCAGCCACTTTACCTATCCCGTGGTGGCTCTCGGCAATTTTGATGGGGTTCATGTAGGTCACCAGATTCTTTTCAAGAAAGCTGCTGAGATTGCCAGTGAGAGGAAGGGAACCGCTATCGCGTTCACATTTGAACCTCATCCCTTAAAAGTCATTGCTCCCGAAAAAGTTCCTCCATTGTTGACCCACTTCCATAAAAAAATGGAACTCATAGAAGCCTGTAATATTGATAGTGTTATTTGTGCAGATTTCACTCGACAATTTGCAGACCAGCGACCCCGCGATTTTTCAGAAAATATTTTAAAAGGAAAAATCGGGGCCAAAGAAATTGTGGTGGGATTCGACTATGCATTCGGCCGCGGTCGCGAAGGTACCATCCCCTACTTAAAAAAGATGGGGGAAGAATTCGGATTCGTCGTTCATGTTGTGGACCCTTTTCAACTGGATGGATTGACTGTCAGTAGCTCGCATGTGCGTGAGTTGATTGAAGCCGGAAATATGGAATCCGCCAGGAAATTTTTAGGTCGCCATTATTCTATAGTTGGGCCAGTTATTTCCGGACACAAAACGGGACAGGCTATCGGATTTCCAACGGCTAACATTGATACCAGTAAAGTACAGATTCCGGGGACAGGGGTGTATGCCGTGCGTATGATTTACCAAAACAATTCCTTCGATGCAGTAGCGAATATCGGATTCAATCCTACCTTCCATCGTGACCGCTTGAGCGTTGAAGTCCACATCTTTGATTTCAATCAAGTAATTTATGGTAAGGAAGTTGAGGTGGAATTTATTTCGCGGATACGCAGTGAAATAGAGTTTAAGTCGAAAGATGAATTGGTCGTTCAGATTAAAAAAGATATTGAGACAGCCAAAGTTTTGCTTGAGGAAACGAATTGAAAAAAATCAGGCAATCATTAATAGGACTGGTCATCGCTATCGGTGCGCTTTACTACACCTTGCAAAACGTTTCCTACAAAGAACTCGAAACCTCGTTAAAAAATGCAGAGCTTATTTATATCCTGCCTGGTCTGGTGCTTATTGTTCTAAGTTATGTGACTCGTGCCTACCGCTGGCAAATTCTGCTGCGCCCATTTAAAAAAATTCCAGTAAAAGAAATTTATTCACCGTTGATGATCGGGTTTATGGGTAACGTTCTTCCTGCAAGAGCGGGAGAGTTTTTGCGCGCTTATCTGGTCGGAAAAAAAAATGATATTACTTTCTCAGGGGCTTTTTCCACCATCATCGTAGAACGGTTATTCGATCTTGTTTGCTTACTGGTATTATTTGTATGGGTTTTTCTGTTTAATGCAGAAATTTTTGATCCCAATCTAACTTTTTCCGGGGTTTCCGTTCAAACCATGGTAGTGGGGTTTGGCCGTTTTTGCATTATTTTGGTTTGTGCTTTGCTGGCCTTCATGTTCCTGCTTGCCTGGCAGGAAGTAAAAGTAAAATCTTGGGTCAACTGGTTCATGCGTCCTCTTCCAGAAAAATGGAAAGAAAAAATATTGTTTATGGTAGGTGAGTTTGCGTTGGGTTGTCAGATCATTAAAGATAAAAATGCCTTGTTGCAGATCATTCTATACTCGGTTCTGACCTGGGCCTTAATCGTGGCTATGAATTATCCCTTTTATTATGTTTTTGATCTGGAGACCAAGACACTGGGCTCAGTTCTCATCCTGACGGTTATGGTTTGTGTTTTGATTACCGTGTTACCCACTCCCGCATTTCTTGGATCCTACAACGCTGGGGTTTTGATAGCTTTGCACGAAATCATGGGCGAAGCAGAAGTGACCGCTGTTAGTTTTGGCATGGTGGTGTGGGCCGCATCCTTTATAGTGATTTTCGCAGGTGGGTTCTACTTCATCTTCAGCGACCACATATCGGTGGCATCGTTGATGAAAGCAGAAGAAACCGAATCGACCGTGGAAAATACAAAGCGCCCTTCAGGGGGGCCAAGCCGATAGCGGCACTCCGCCTCCTGGATGGCCATTGACAACGAATATACAATCCTTAAAAATTTTCCCTAGAAAAATTGAAATCAACTAAAAAATTATGTCGTAACTTATATCGTCGTTTGTGATATATCTATAATTTATAAGGTTATAAGGTGCCGAAGTGGCGGAATTGGTAGACGCGCATGATTCAGGTTCATGTGTCCGCAAGGATGTGGGAGTTCGAGTCTCCCCTTCGGCACCAATAATTTCAATGGGTTAGGAAATTTATGTTTTTAAAAAAAGCACAAAAACGAGTTATAATAAAGTTATAATAACTTCTACGCAATCATGTGCGTCTACCGTACCCCCAAAAAGAAACGAAAACCGAACCCCTCACCTTTTCTCTACTCCTCAAACACTCTGATATAATCCACGAATCCCAAAAGTCCTAGGAGTTTCACCATGCGAACTACTGGGAAACCACTCACATTCTTACTCTCACTCACCTTTCTGTTTTTGTTTAGGTGTAGTTCTTTGTCTGTCCGTTATAGTGCATTAACACATTGCTACTGCTTGATATGTCGTGTCCATACTCTAGTTGGAAAAATGGTTTGATAGTGCCATTTTCTATGGTTACTAGATAGTTTGAATCCACAGCGAAATAGATGGAATCCCTCCCAGCATAAAAAAGATCAGGTAGTTAAATAAATTTAAATGTTTAAATCTGTTTGCAATCACAGCAAAATAAAGTTTGGTTAAAAATGTTTTCAAAGTGCAGCTTGGGTAAGTTTTATCTGAGAGCTATAAAGGTTTATCTATCACTCTCATCACAGTGCTCACCCCAACCCTCAGTTCGGTTGCAATTCTTCTTATGCCTTTACCGGTTGATCTGAGTTCTCTGATTTTGCTTTCGACTGCAAAAGGCACTCTGGGTCTACCCAGTCGCTGGCCACGGTTTTTTGCCTCTTTCAAACCTTTTTTGACTCTTTCCTGGATCATGCTCCTTTCAAATCCTGCGAAAACATCCAGCATTTGAAACAGCATTTTTCCTGCGGGTGTGGTGGTATCCACACCCTGCTTGTTGATGAACAAGTCAATATTTTTGGAGTGGAGTTCATCGAGGAAACTTATGAGTTGTCGAAGCGATCGACCTAAACGGTCCACGTTACAGACCATGATCAGATCAAAATCCCCTCTTTTTACGCCATTGAACATTTCATCGAAGGCAGGTCCTTGACCTCTACCTTTGGAGAGGCTGGTACTCTGATCCACGAATTCCCGGGCTATTTGCCAGCCTTTTTGGTCCGCTATTTTTCGAAGTTCATGTAGCTGGTTTTCTGTGGTCTGGCCATCTGTACCCAATTTCGCGTACAAAGCGACCCTTTCTCTTTTCTTGCTAATGTTTCCGCCTGCAAACCTAATTTTTTCTTCCATTGTTTTTTCTCCAAAGCGTGCTGACTGAGTCAGCGTTTATAAGAAGTGTTCTAAAACTAAGTATTATTAGAACATTAAAGTGCAATATGTACTATAATTAATTAATATTCAAACACTAATTAAAGCTATTAAAATGGGTTATTTGGTTGTTTCAGGATTAAAAATCGGGAAGAGTGTTCTAATAATATATAAATTTAGAACATTTTGGACGAACAGCAATTAGGCTAAGTTTTTGGGAGTGATTTAAAACTCAGGAGCAATATAATTTAAACTATTTCAACGATTGTTTATTTGCTGGACCCCTGTGCGGTACGGAAACAGTACCAAAATACTCGTTAGGTTCCGCAGAAGGTTCGGTAGGGCATGTTGGTTGCCGGGGCGGGTTCGGCATAGGCTTCGTTTCCCTCAACTTCTTCGAAGGGGCGGGTCACAATGGTCAGCAGTTTTGAGAATGCTGTCATGTCTGCTTGGTGGGTTGCGGCTGCAAGGGCTTCCTCAACTTTATGGTTCCGTGGGATATAGATTGGGTTGACCCTGTCCATTGCCTGGGCCGTCTCCTCTGTTGCAACCCCCTCCTGCTCCAAGCGTTTTCGCCAACGCTGTTCCCAATCGTCAAATTCATTTGGCTTTTTGAACAGATTTCTTGCTAGATCTTTATCCCCACACAAGGCCTGCGAGAGGCGTCGGAAGGCAAGGGTGAAATCTGTGCCTTCCATCACTTTTAGCAGGTCCTGGATAAGTTGCGAGTCGAGAGAATCTTCCTTTGATAAACCAATTTTGGACCGCATTCTTGTCAGCCAGTAAGATTCATAGAGGGGCTGAATACACTCAATGGTCTCGGTCAGTAATTCAACCGCCCGTTCCTGGTTGGGGTCGACCAAGGGGATCAGCGGTTCCGCCAATCGAGCAAGATTCCAGACCAAAATCTGTGGCTGGTTCGCATACGAATAGCGTCCACCCTGGTCGATCGAGCTAAACACGGTGCCGGGATCATAGCTTTCCATAAAAGCACAGGGCCCGTAATCAATAGTTTCACCGGAGATCGTCATGTTGTCTGTGTTCATCACACCGTGAATGAAACCGATACTCATCCACTGCGCCACCAAGGCAGCCTGGGCGTCGGCGACAGCAGCGAAGAAAGCCAGATACGGATTTTCAGCATCGGCCGTATCGGGATAGTGCCTGGCAATTGCGTAATCGGCGAGTTTACGGACTTTATCTTCGTCGCCGCGCGCTGCACCATACTGAAAGGTCCCGACGCGAATATGACTCGCCGAGACCCGGGTGAGAATAGCACCGGGAAGAATATTTTCCCGATAAACTTCCTTCCCTGTGGCTATGGCCGCTAGAGCTCGTGTTGTCGGGATACCAAGCGCATACATAGCTTCTCCGATCAGGTATTCGCGTAATACTGGGCCAACAGCAGCCTTACCATCTCCACCACGAGAGAAAGGGGTGCGGCCGGACCCCTTCAATTGAATATCCCGGCGGTTTTGTTGAGTGTCAATTACTTCACCAAGAAGAAGCGCACGGCCATCCCCCAATTGGGGTGAGAATCCGCCAAACTGGTGACCGGCATAAGCCTGAGCTAGCGGTTTTGAACCCTCAGCTGTTTCATTGCCGGAGAAAATTGCGAGACCGGCATCCGAATCAAGTGTGAGGGGATCGAGACCGAGTTCTTCGGCCAGTCCATGATTAAACTGTAACCATTTAGGAGCGACCGCAGGTTCTGGCTCGCAGTATGAGAAATAATCTTCAAGGCTACGGGCAAAGCTGTTATCAAATTTAAACTGTGGTTTGTGACTCACTTGTTCTTTTTATCTTTAGATCGTGGAAAATTTTTGGAGGAACCGAGGCGTTTGGCAACATTAAACAAAAGCCCTAGGAACACAAAAACGAAAAAAATGCCATATAAGATGTAAGTTTGATCCTCGGGTTGCATTTATCTTGCCTCAATTAGAACAATATTGTTTCTCGATTTTGAAATAAACGTCTCCCTTGTTAGATTCGTGTCCGGAGCAGGGGTTGCATTAATTCTAGTTTTGTTCAGTGCTTTTTCTAACAACGTTGCGGGGATTGCAAAATTATTCGAACCCTTAACGGGAAATGCAGTTTTGGCATGGGCCTCCAATAATACCATTCCTACGACTTCCTGCTTAGTGTTAAACAGCGGACTGCCACTATGCACAGGGTCGAGAGCCATATTTAATTTGATCAAGATAGATGTTATGTCTGCAGAACCTTCGATTAAAACATGCTGGTCTTGCAGCGTGTTGGTCCACGGGTAACCCAATGTGAATACGGACTCACTTTTAGGTCCCAATCCATTTTGGTTTATCACAAGCGGCTGGCGTTTTACTTTTGGTGCATCCTTCAACTTCAAGAGCGCAAGATTGCTAGCTGGATCCAGAAGCACTACCTTTGCTTCGATATCATCTTCGTTAGGGAACTTGACAGTTAGGGTTTCTTTTTCTTTCACTAAATTATGATAGGTCAAGACATGTGTTCCATCTCCTACGAGGAACCCCGAGCCCAGAAGGGTTATATGAGTATTAAAAAACAGCACCACCAATAACACCCCAAGAAGAAAGAACCCGCCTATTACTTTGATCATCTTATTCCAGGATAAGAAAATTTTATTGAGCAAACCTGAACTCTACCTCGAAGCTGATAGGATGCAAAAACTATTTAAAAGTTTTTTCATAATCCAAGGCGATTAAATCCTCCCTTAGTATATTTTTTATTGCGACATAAAAATATTGTATCAACTTGTTTATTTGATCCCTATATGTATCATAGGCAGAGGTTTATTTAACAGGGGGATTGGGGTATGAAAGCTTACAGGGTTCATGAATACGGAAAAGCTGCAAAGTTTATTGAGGATGAAATTAATAAACCAAAAGTAAAAAAAGGGCATGTTGTGATTGGGGTAAAAGCCTCAAGCCTTAACCCTGTTGACCATAAGATCCTCAAAGGAAATTTAAGGATTAACCCTGCATTACCCGGAACCCTTCATATGGATGTGGCTGGGGTCATAACAGAAGTGGGAGAAGGAGTAACTGCCTTTAAACCGGGTGACGAGATTTACGGTTGTGCTGGAGGTTTACAAGGAGAAGCCGGAAATATTGAAGGTGCGTTAGCTGAATATATGTTGGCAGATAGTAATTTGATAGCTTTGAAACCTAAAGCGCTGGGTTTTTCGGAGGCAGCTGCATTACCGCTTGTATCTATCACTGCGTGGGAAGGGCTATTCGACCGCGCGCATATAAAAAAGGGAGACCATATTCTTATTCATGCTGGCACGGGTGGGGTGGGTCATATTGCAATACAACTGGCCAAGCAACATGGTGCTCGCGTCGCAACAACGGTTTCTTCTGAGGAAAAAGCCAAAATTGCCAAGAGGCTGGGAGCAGATGAAATTATTTTCTACCGTGATGAATCGGTCAAGGACTATACTCAACGTCTCACTGAAGGTAAAGGCTTTGATGTTGTGTTCGATACTATTGGTGCAGACAATCTCGATAAATCTTTAAAAGCTGCCAAGACCTGCGGTCAAGTGATCGGTATTGTCGGGACAAATGAACATGACCTTACACCTATGCATATGAAAGGATTAAGTTTGCATTTAGTCTTTATGCTTTTACCCATGCTAACAGGGAAAGGTCGAGCCCATCACAATTTTATCCTCGAAAGTATTGCAAAGTGGATAGATGAGGGATTAATTGAGCCGCTTATTCATAAAGAAAAATTTAGCTTTGATCAGGCGAACGAAGCCCACGCTCTATTTGCGACCAATAAACATATCGGGAAGATTGTTTTAGAGAATACTTGATATTCTCCGATCGGGTCGAAAATATTAAATGGTAGGTCCTTTTGGGATATTCTATATTGCATTTTGCCCAGAATTGAGGTGGTATTGCCTCAAGAAGTAGCGGGTGATAGAATTGCTTAGCCTCGTAGGAATCTGCCCAGTGGCTTTTGCATCTAAATCATAATTAACCCAATTATCTGACAATTTTTTTCGAAAGGCATAAAGAGCACATGGCCATTCAATTCACAAAAATGAGTGGCAGTGGCAACGATTTTATCATTATAGATAACCGGATGCCGGTGATGGATAACCGGGAAAAGGTAGATTTCGTCAAACGCGTCTGCGATCGCAAAATGTCTGTCGGTGCGGATGGCGTAATTTTTGTCGAAAATTCCGACAAGGCCGACATCAAGTGGGATTTCTATAATGAAGACGGTTCCTCTGCCGAAATGTGCGGAAACGGCGGCCGTTGTGTTGCACGCTATGCGGTGGAAAAAGGGATTACGTCTGATGAGTTAACCCTCGAAACAGTCGCCGGAATCATTGCCGCAAAAGTCAATGGGGCTTCTGTGCGGGTCAAACTCACCGCACCCGAAAACCTAAAGCAGGATATTGTTGCTGAACTAAACGGAGCACAATATACAATCGACAGCCTCAACACCGGTGTACCGCATGCGATCATTTATTCTGACAATGTCGAAAATGTGAATGTGAAGGAAGTGGGTAATGGAATCCGTTTTCATGATGTATTTGCCCCATCGGGAACCAATGTGAACTTTGTGGAGAAGATTGGCGATCATGATTTGAAGATCCGCACTTACGAGCGAGGAGTGGAAGACGAAACCCTGGCTTGTGGCACAGGGACAGTGGCTTCGGCTTTACTTTCGTCTTATAAAAATTTAGTCAAACCTCCCGTTAAAGTTGAAACGCGGGGCGGTGAGATTTTGAAAGTAGACTTTGACCCTGCTAATGGATCAGATGTTTATCTTGAAGGACTTACCCGCATTGGTTTTGAAGGAACGCTTGGCGAATATTAACAATCCTTCCGGTTTAAATAAATATTATGTTTGAGGGATCATTTGTTGCAATAGTCACACCGTTTAAAAACGGTAAGGTGGATGCGAAAGCTCTTAAAGGATTAATCGAGTTTCATATTAAAAATGGTACTAATGGTATTGTTCCCTGTGGCACCACAGGAGAATCAGCAACCTTGGACCATCGGGAACACGAGGAGGTCATTCGTATAGCAGTGGAAACCTGTGAGGGCAGGGTGCCTGTGTTGGCCGGAACCGGTTCAAACTCTACGCATGAAGCTATCGAGTTGACCTTGACTGCACAAAAGTTGGGTGCCGATGGTGCCCTGCTGATAACGCCCTATTACAATAAACCGACACAGGAAGGCTTGTACCAGCATTTCGCAGCAGTCGCAAAAGAGACAAAACTTCCGATTGTTCTTTATAACGTGCCGAGCCGTACGTCGATCAATATGTTACCGGCAACAGTTGCGCGGCTTTCACAAATTGAAAATATTGTTGGCATTAAAGAAGCTTCGGGGAATCTGGTCCAGGTTAGCGAAATTATTAAATCCTGCGGACCCGGTTTTAAGGTTATTTCCGGGGAAGATGCGCTCACCTGGCCGATACTAGCTTTAGGTGGCAAGGGAGTGATCTCGGTCACTGCAAATCTTGTCCCCGATAAGTTCGCTCGGTTATGCAACGCGGCACTTGCAGGGGATATGGAGACGGCTCGGTCGTTACATTATGAATTGATGAAACTCAACGACATTATGTTTATCGAGACAAACCCCATCCCTGTCAAAACGGCACTTGCTATTATGGGCCACATCGATAATGAGTTTCGTTCGCCTCTTTGTGCTCCATCTGAAAATAATCTAGCAGCATTGCAATCTGTTCTTGCAGAATATTCCCTGGCATAGCGCAGATAATCAAGTCGGAACCTAATTTAATTATTAACAGGAGCAGGTATTTTGGCAAAAATTTTGGTTATAGGAATTGCGGGACGCATGGGCAGGACGATTGCCGAGTGTATTGAAGACACCGATGGTGTCGAACTGGGTGGCGGAACCGAGTGCGCGGGCAGCGACTTAATAAGTCAGGATGTTGGAAAAGCAATAGGCGGTGATAATCAAGGGGTTTTAATTGTGGATGACCCGACGATTGCTCTCCAATCGTGTGATGTCGCTATCGACTTTACTACCCCGGCTTCCAGTATGTTTACACTCAACGCTGCCGCAAAAATCGGAAAACCGGTTGTGGTCGGCACTACGGGGTTTTCGGCAGAACAAAAAAAAGAAATTGCAGGGCTTGCACAAAAAATTCCATTAGTGGTTGCGCCCAATATGAGTATCGGAGTGAATGTTTTGTTCAAGCTGGTCGCCGATGCAGCGCGTGTTCTGGGAGATGATTATGATGTAGAAATTGTCGAGGCTCACCACAAGTTTAAGAAAGATGCTCCCAGCGGTACCGCGGTACGTATTTCTGAAATCGTTGCTGATTCGCTAGGTCGCAATCTCGATGAGGTCGGAGTTTATGGAAGGCAGGGCATCACGGAGCGTACGCCAAAGGAAATTGGTATTCATACTGTACGTGCTGGGGATATAATTGGGGAACATCGTGTTTTGTTTGGCGGTATGGGTGAGAACTTTGAAATTTTTCACCGCGCACAAAGTAGGCAAACCTTCGCTCGCGGCTCTATCCGGGCGGCACAATGGGTTCTTAATCAACCTAAAGGTGTTTACGATATGCAGGATGTTCTGGAATTGAAATAAAATCATGGACAACGAAAACAAAAAGCCAGATGGGATTAAATATAAAAAAGGGTTTTTGCGACGTGATATTTTAAAGCTCATTTCCTTTGCGGGTCTTTCCACTCTTCTTCCTGGTCGGGTCTCTGCTACAGACGACTTCCGTAATGATAAAAATGTTCCCAAACAGTACATTCAAAATCGTGATGTCCCTGGTTTTCATATTCGCAGCGCAAATCCTTTTTTAGGAGTGGATATGGGGAATTGGGGGCTTGCCGTTGGCGGCATGGTGAAGAATCCTATCGGACTCGGTTACGAAGATTTGTTTGGATTCAAAATGGTATCGCAGGTTTCTCGTCTCAAATGCGTTGAATGCTGGTCGGCAAAAGCGAAATGGGAGGGTTTCGAATTTTCGGAACTTGTCGAAAAGGTGCAACCCGACCCTGCGGCGAAATTTGTTTATATCCAGTCGGCTGATTCCTATTACGAGAGTTTTGCGCTAGAAGAGCTACTGCGTCCACGTGTGTTGTTTGTTTTGCGTATGAACGGAAAGTCTTTGAGCAAAGATCATGGTTACCCGTTGCGATTGATTGCGCCATTTAAATACGGATACAAGAATATCAAGTACATCACGAGCATCAAGTTTCTGGATACCCGTAAAAGAAACTACTGGTCTAACAGCGGTCCCTACTCTGTAGACGGAACGATTCAACCGGGTATTGACCATCCTCTCGATTTTAACAAGAAACCTCTACCGATCAACGGTGGTGAGGTTTTTCATTTCTTCGACAAACGCCCACCCGTATGACACGGGATTCATTAAGTCGATGCCTCAAAAGCTAACAGATATACTCAAGCCTATTACATTAGTTTCTCTGCGTTTTCTCTCCTTTGTCTGTATTCTTTTACTTTTCGCTTGCGATTCTTACGAAGTAGCACAGATAGAAGTAGATGTTCCTGCCGGGTTACCGGTTCCGGAAGAAATGGTTTATATCCCTGCCGGGGATTTTATAATGGGGCATAAAGAAGAACCACGAACCCGTATGGGTGAGAGGGTAGCATCGGATGCTTATTTTATTGATCGTTATGAAGTAAGCCGCGAGCAATACAAAAAATTTCAACCGAAATATACTTTTTCTCCTAAGTCCGCGTTGTACCCTGTCACGCATGTTTCTTATTGGCAGTCATTAGAATTTTGTAAGGTGCAGGACAAGCGGTTGCCAACGGAAATCGAATGGGAAAAAGCTGCTCGGGGTACCGATGGTAGGAAATGGCCGTGGAGAATTTTTGTTAATCATCCTAATAATGGTTTTTCAGGTTTTATGGCAGAGCCAGTGGACAAAAGAAAGGAATGGATCAGTCCTTACGGAGTTTATGGGATGGGGCATAACGTATGGGAATGGATTGGTGAAGGATATACTTATCCAGGGCAGCCTGAAGATGAACTGGAGCTATTCAAGATAATACGGGGCGGATTATTACAGACGCATATCACGATAAAATTTTCACCAACCTATTTCAGGAATTGGATGGAGCCAGACTCCAAACTTAATTTTATTGGGTTTCGTTGTGCGAAAGATGCAAATTGAGCGAACAGTATAGGAAGTATTCTAGAAGTTGCCCTTAAGGTGACCGGTGATTTCTTTAGCTGCGCGTTCAAATAATTTTTCTTCAGTGCCGCCCGTGAGACCACCTTTTACCCATGAATCAACTTCCCAGGCTCCAACCATATCTCGGCCATCAAAAAGTGCAGCTTTGACTTTTAATTTGGCTTTGGCTGAGTCAGAAAACCCCATCGTTGCGATGCGTACCATACGACTGCCCTCATCGAATTCGAGAATTTTATACTTCAGGGTATAGCGTGCACTTTCGCCAGCGAGGGTATAACTCGTGTCTGCCATGGCATTTTCAATGGCATCCTGCAATTGCGAGCCAGCATCTTGCAAGTCAAAATCACTGGCGGTCAAATTTTTAAGGACAATAGTGTTTTCAGTATTTTGGTACTGTTTTTTAGTAACCGAACCTACCCCAGAACAGGCAGGTAGAGCCAGAAGGGAAAGCACTAAGAGATTAGCAACAAATTTCATAGGTCTAAAAACTATATTAATAACTTGCCATAGTTTAACAAAACTTTACCCTCTTTTACAATCTAGATGCTTATTTTAGTCAGATGAGAAAGTGAGTTGTTGCATAGCCTCTTCTGTTAGGAGGTGAACCACTGGAGGACCCCTTCTTCAAATTTGCTGAACCAGAGTTGAGCTTCTATGGGGATGAGGCTGTTGACATAGGTCATGTAGCCGGTGGCAAGAACGACTCCTAATAGGATCAATAAAATTCCACTGAACAGATTGGTGGTGTGGAGGAAAACAGTTTTTCCGCCGATGGGAATATCCCAGCCTTTTCCTCGTAGCAGGGTCCAAAACATTCCGTCTTTGGGTAGGTTGCCGCACAAGGTTGCTACTAGAATCAGGGGTAGGCCGAGTCCAACCGCATAAAAGAACAAAAGGTTCATTCCTTGAAATACGGTTTTTTCAGAAGCCGCCAACATGAGGATGCTCGAAAGGATGGGGCCTACGCATGGAGTCCAGCCCAGAGCGAAGGTCGCACCGAACAGAAAGAATCCGATAAAAGTGGACGCGGGTTTTCCCTGAAAACTGGCTCCTGAAAATCCTTTTCCAAACAGGGTCATGACACCAAAGATTACAACTAGCCCACCGCCGATTTGCGAAATCTGAAACATATAGTTTCGCAATAATTGGCCTAGTGCACTGGCAGAAGCTCCCATGGCAACAAAGAGACTGGCAAGCCCAAAAAAGAAAGCGAGGGACATCATGCCCATGCGCGCCCGGTCGGTTTGTGCTGTCACGGCAAAATAAGCGGGAAGGATGGGTAAGGTGCAGGGAGATAAAAAACTGAATACCCCGGCGATAAACGCCAGAAGCGTTAAGACAAGAATTCCCGATTCAGGAAGGTTAGATTTTGGAGCGAACGGATTGAGTAGGGCTTTATCTTCAGATATTGTATTCAGGAGCGAAAGTTTTTCAATAGAGTTAATTTTGTTAGATGACCCTGCTGTATTGGGTGAGCTTGATAAAGATAACCCCACTTTCATTGGGGTAGGTTTGTTTTCGCTTACGCAGCGAAACCCAACATCTGGTCCTGGCTCATCCGGGTTTGCAAACTGCCTGTAGCCACTGCGGGCAAACATTTTGATGGCATTTCCATACGTAGCACCAGGGAAATGACCGATATCACTTGCAGAGTGTCCGCGTAATATTTTATATCCCGAATCGTAATAGTTATTTTTGTAGGTGCTACCTTTATAATGCCTGTAATCATCTTCCACCCATTCCCAAACGTTCCCAACCAGATCGTGTACTCCCTCCTTGGTTGCTGCTTTTGGGAAGCTGCCTACTGTTACGGGTTTGTTCTTACTGCCCGCGCGCTTGGAAAGGTTCGCGATATCGGATTGATATTCGTTTCCCCAGGGGTACTCATTGCCTTTTGTTCCTTTTGCGGCTCGTTCCCATTGTTTCTCAGTGGGTAGCACTTTCTTTGCCCATTGGCAAAAGTTAGCGGCATCAAACCAGGTCACCCATATTACGGGTTCTTTATTTTTTCCTTCCGGGAAATTATTGTTTTCCCAGTTTTCGGGAGGGGCTGCCCCTAAATCGTCAACATACTTTTTATAACGTTCGTTCGTAACTTCAAATCTATCGATATAAAACCCTTTTAGGAAAATCTTTTGCCGTGGGGTCTCATCTGCGTACCATGGTTTGGGTATTCCTAGGGAAAGTGCTTCAGCAATTTTATCTTTTTTGTTGGTGCCAAAAATGAAATGTCCGGAGGGAATATAAATCATCTCTCCTTCCAGAAAATTATCGGCGGCAGGCTGGGCCCAACCTGATAAGGGTAGGAAGAAAACTGCGAGCATCAATAAAAAAAGTTTCGGTCGAAGAAGCAAGGCCTTATCCTTTACTTAAGAAGGTTTTCGAAATAAAGAATAGTGTTGTGTGTGGCCCAGTCTTCTGCGCCTAAAATGGCTCCGATAATTTCTCCCTTTGGATCAATCATAAATGTAGAGGGAAGGCTGACCACACCAAACCCGTTGCTGGCCTTTAAATGTTGATCGAGAAGCACAGGAAAATTGATTTTATTGGCTTTTATAAAGGGTTTTACAACTGTTGCACCAAACATGTCGTTCGAGATAGCCAGCATTACAAAGTTTTTATTTTTAAATCTTTGATATAAAGTTTCCAAAGAAGGCATTTCTATTTTGCAGGGTCCACACCAGGTAGCCCAGAAATTTATTAAAACATATTTGCCACGAAATTCGTTTAAGCTGACTTCTTTTCCCTCGAGATTTTTAAGGGTGAAATTGGGAGCATCATCCCCTTCTTCTATTTGTGCAAAAGTAGAGCCGTTTAGAACAAAAAACAAAGTTAGACTAGCAAGGAGTGTGAAGTAATTTTTATGGAATGGGATATTCACTAATGGTCTGTATTGTGCGAACAAAGGGGGTAATGGATAAAACGGTGTTTAAGTTGTAAGCAGATCTACTCGACACTTTCTAGGCAGCGTACCATGGGGATGGCTTTTTTAAGTGCTTTTTCAATTCCCATTTTTAGAGTCATCGTGGAGCTAGAGCAGGAACTACAAGAACCGACCAAACGCACTTTAACCACTCCATCTTCTATGTCTACTAATTCTACATTGCCTCCATCCTGCATAAGCATGGGCCGCAGGGTTTCAAGCACTTCTTCTACTTCTTCTTTCATAGATTCCATTCAAAACAATAGTTGAGTCATAGATAATTTTCAATCAAAGACAGCTATTATTTATTCTTGTTTAAAAAGAAGGAACGGGTCGCACTACCCATTAGCCACCGTTGACGAGTTTTTCCTTTTTTTCCAAAAGCTCTTCTTTAGTTTCAACATGCTCAGGATCTTTTGGTATGCAATCTACAGGACAGACCTCTACACATTGTTCTTCCTCGTACCAACCCACACACTCAGTACAGCTTTCCCACTCGATAACGAATATGTCATCGCCCTCTGAGATTGCTTCGTTGGGGCATTCCGGTTCACAAACACCACAGTTAACACAATCTTCTGTGATTAACAGCGCCATAACACATCTCCCAATTTAACGAATTCCCTAATTATACAGGTTTTCGTTCGAAAGTTTTTGTTTTTGGATCCCAGTCAAATAATGCTTGATCCCGAACTTTTTTACTATACACGGAAACGACCAAATATTGGGTGCCTGGATATATGGGAGATTCCCCATCGAACAGGGCCATTCTGGTATCTTCTTCCGAAAAATAGGCATCGTGCTCGGGGTGGGAATGATATAACACTTTAAAGACCCGGCCCTTCGAACTTGCCTCACTTAAAAGCCTTTGCAACTCTAATGCGCTAATATTATAAGCCGTACGGGCGTCCCTAGTAAAGTTTTCGGGATTTTTTTCGTGCAGCTTGTTTTGAATATTCTCACACCGATAAACAACATTATCATTATTATGATCTGGATTGCCCACAACAATCCCACAGCATTCGTTCGGATATTCTTCCACGGCGTGCTGATGGATTTCATCCAATTGTTCTTTCTCAAGTGGAGACATAGGTATTCTGGACGGTTCAGGATTCGTTGTCAAATGGTTTTAGAAGATTTTACAGTAGAATTCAGGGGTTGGTTCGAATTACGAGATCATCCGTAACAGTAACCTGACAAGCCATGCGAAAATCATCGGGCTTCTTATGCAGTTTATCTGTTTCCGTCTCATTTCTGGGTTCAAGCTTGCCTGATAAAACCTGTACTGTGCAGGCGGTGCATAAACCGCGCCCACGGCAGTTGAGAATTTTGGTGATGTGTGGATAAATGCTGAACTTATTTCGAATCGCAGCTTCGCGAAGATTTTCTCCCTCATTAACCTCAATAGTCCTATCTTCTTTTTCAAAACGAATTTTCAGCATGATCGGTTCTTCAATAAATTTAGTGATTGGAGGATCATATCTAAACTGACCTCATTGGCGCAATATTTTTTACTCGCCCGACCTTTTAGGAGCACGCTTCAATCTGTATAAACTCTCTTATAGTTCCTTTTCCCCAATAACCATAGAAGGCATTTCCTGGGGTGTTGCACTGGGTGGTCATGTGGATATACTGACTTTGCCCGTTTCCTGCTTTCAAAATCCCAACATGAGAATAAGGGGGTATGGTCCCACCACAATTTGCGCACTCTATAGAATAGCTTTCACATAACTTTTCCAGACAAGGTTTGCAGATTACTGGATCGAAGACAAAAATTTCCTGCCCTTTATATTCCAAAAATGTAGGAACGGATGTTACCTTTTTTCCACATTCCATGCAGGTCAGATTATTTGATTGATTCATATGTGATGAAACGAATTAAACTTTAAGGTGAAGAAAGTGTACCGTAATGGATTTAATTGATACAGACTTTTTTCATATTTTTAAAATCATCTAGAACAGCGCCGACACCTTTAACGATGCTGAGGTGAGGGTCTTCAGGAATAAAGACCTTTAGGGTGGTTCTTTCTTCAATCATTTGGTCGAGTCCGCGAATGAAAGCTCCTCCTCCCGTCAGGTAAATACCGTTGGAGTGGATATCTGCAGAAAGTTCAGGCGGAATTTTTTCTAAAGCACGCATAATAGATGTCAAGATTATTGTCAAAGGTTCTTTGAGGGCTTCACGAATTTCATCCTCACTAATGGTGATAGACGTGGGCATTCCTGTTTTCACATTGATTCCTTTTACTTCGGTGGTGAGGTTGCCCGGTTGAGGAAACGCACTGCCAATTTCCATTTTAACGCGCTCACCTTCAAACACGCCAATATTGAGATGATGTTGTAGACGCATATAGCGAACGATGGACTCATCAATTTCATCTCCAGCAACGCGAACGGATTCGCCATAAGCAATGCCGGATAAGGAGATGACAGCTACATCAGTGGTGCCTCCACCTATATCAATTACCATATTCCCTTCGGGGCGATGGACTGGGATGCCCACACCAATGGCAGCAGCCATTGGCTCTTCTATCAGGTAGACCTCTCTGATCCCCGCCATGGTGGAGGCATCTATGACGGCCTTTTTTTCTACTTGGGTAATGCAAGTGGGAACACCCACTACCATCCTAGGTTTAAAGAATCGGTATTTGTGCAGTATTTTTTTTATAAAATATTGAATCATTTTATTGGTCATGTCAAAGTCTGCTATCACCCCATCCTTCATGGGACGGATTGTATCGACTCTCGCATGGGTCCTGCCAAACATTTTCTTCGCTTCTGATCCCACTGCTTCGACGGTATTATCATCAACATTCATAGCTACGACAGACGGCTCATTGAGTACAATTCCTTTTTCAGTTATGTATGCCAGAGTATTGGCGGTTCCTAAATCCATTGCCAGGTCAGTGGAAAAAAACCCAAATATTTTATTGAAAAATCGTTTTATCATGCGATATCTTTAATTTATGAGGATAATCTGTTCGGTGAAAGGCTTATTAGCCCAAAAATTCCTTTTCTATTAGGATTTCTATATTTCCGGAAATTTTAACTTTTATTCTTTTTAGTTGATAAATATCATTTCGAATTTTAATTAATCTGTCAGCGGAAAGGCCCATTAAAGAGCCATGATTTTGTCAGCCATGGCAGGAAAAACTAGGGTTTTTCAGATGGTAATTAGGTAACTTAAAACTTTTGCAGAAAGGCAAAACTTTTTTAAGACCTTGATTGGAAATCTTATAGTGTAAGCCACAAACTGTCAATTATTTACCTCTTGGTTTGGTGGAAAGTGAAAAATCTAATTTTTAAAGACGGGACTTATCTCCCTTGACATAATTGGTTTTTACTAATAGAGGGAAATCGCTTGACAGGATATAGTTAGCATTTATATACTCCTGGCCTCTTCCAGAGATCTCCACCAGTGCTTGGGCGGGTAGCTCAGTTGGGAGAGCACCGGCCTTACAAGCCGGGGGTCACAGGTTCGAGCCCTGTTCCGCCTACCATATAAACGACCGCGGGGTCGTAGTTCAGTTTGGTTAGAACGCCGGCCTGTCACGCCGGAGGTCGCGAGTTCGAGTCTCGTCGGCCCCGCCACTTTTTAACAGCCTACAGTCTTAGGACTATAGGCTGTTTTAACTCCTCCCGTTTTTACTTTAGTATTTAGTGTTGGAAAAAGCCAGATCGCGTTTTGGACAGATGCTAAAAAATTAGTTGATCGCAGCTTCCTTTAGTTAAATAAGCATCAGCACCCACTTCTATTCCTTTCAGAAGCCTTTTCTTGACAAGCAATATATATTTTGATATATAACGGTATATCGCTATATTTTTATAAACATAACGAGGTTGGATGAATAGATTTAAAAAAAAATCAGAGTTGGTTAGTGGCGTGCTGTTGGCATTCTTTCTGCTTTATGTTTCAGATGCTTTGGCTAAAGAGCTGCGTATTGCCGTGGCCTCTAACTTCCTCCTTCCTTTAAAAGCGTTGTCCAAGAATTTTAAGGAATCTACCGGTCATAAAGTGGTTGTAATTTCAGGGTCAACAGGGAAGCTCTATGCGCAAATCAAACAGGGAGCGCCTTTCGATATTTTGTTGGCAGCAGACGCAATCCGACCTGAGCTTCTTGAAAAAGAGGGGATAGGTGTTCCAGGGTCTCGTTTCACTTATGCGGTGGGAAGGCTAGTCCTATGGAGTAAGGATTCTAAACTTCCTTTAAAAAATGATTTGCAGGTTTTAAATCATAAAAATTTTAGATACCTGGCAATCGCTAACCCCAAAACGGCTCCTTATGGTAAAGCCGCTGAACAGGTTTTACGAAAAAAAGGTTTTTGGGAACAAATTCAAAATCGATTGGTTCGTGGAGAAAATATTTCACAAACTTTTCAGTTTGTGATGACTGGAAATGCAGAGATAGGTTTTATTGCCCTCTCCCAATTGAGAAAAAATCAAGGGCTTGGTTTTTCTTGGATTGTTCCTCAGGAATGGCACGATCCTATTCAGCAACAATGCATATTATTAAAACGCGCAAAAACGAACAAAGCCGCTCAGCAATTTTTAAATTTTATTAAAAGTAACCGGATACAAAAACAAATTGAAAGTTATGGCTATTCCCTCAAACTTTAATACAGAAATATCATGGATGTAAGTTCTCTAGATGTAGGTCCTATTTGGCTGACTTTACAGTTGGCTGGAATCACAGTAATGATTCTTCTAACCTTGGGGACTCCTATTGCCTGGTGGCTTGCCCATACTAATTCAAAAATGCGGGTTGGTATTGAGGCGGTGGTGGCCCTGCCTTTAGTACTGCCTCCCACAGTATTGGGATTTTACCTTCTAATTCTATTAGGTCCAAATGGCTGGGTGGGTGGTCCTGTTCAAGCTATTACCGGTTCGCCACTATCTTTCACTTTTTCAGGTTTGTTATTTGCCTCAACTCTTTACTCACTCCCATTTGTAGTACAGCCCTTACAAAGCAATTTTGAATCTATCGGCAGCACTCCTTTGGAAACGGCGGCTTCTTTAGGGGCCTCTAGGTGGGATGCATTTTTTTCCGTAATACTTCCACTTTCCCGACGTGGTTACCTCACAGCAACGGTTTTAGGCTTTGCTCATACATTAGGAGAGTTTGGCGTGGTGCTGATGGTCGGCGGTAATATACCCGGAAAAACAAAAGTTATATCCATTGAAATTTATGACCGTGTTGAAGTTATGGAATACACACAGGCACATATACTTTCAGCGGGGTTGCTCTTGTTTTCTTTTCTAGTTTTGTTAATGGTTTATTCCATAAATAAAAAATTACCGGTGCATGTTTCATGACGGAACTACTAAAGGCAGCTTTCAAGGTTGACTACCCGGGTTTTAATCTCGATATAGATCTTCAGCTTCCAGCATCGGGTATCACCGTTGTATTTGGCCCTTCGGGATCGGGTAAAACAACTTTATTACGGTGTCTAGCTGGATTGGAAAAATCCGGAAAAATGGAAATTGCAGGACAAGTTTTGCAGGACGAAAATATTTTCATCCCAGTCAACTTGCGGGCAATCGGTATGGTGTTTCAGGAATCCCGCCTCTTTCCCCATTTAAAAGTTCGTGACAATCTTTTGTATGGATATAAGCGAACACCTTTGAATTCGAGAAGATTGCATTTGGAAGACATAGGCCGTGTACTTTCTCTGGAAAAACTTCAAGAACGTAGCATCGATAAATTATCCGGCGGCGAAAAACAACGAGTCGCGTTGGGTCGGGCTCTGCTTACCAGCCCAAAACTTCTTCTGATGGATGAACCTCTTGCAGCATTGGATGCTCAACGAAAAACAGAAATTATTCCCTTTATTAGAAAAGTAGAAAAAGAACTTTCCATACCAATTATTTATGTTACCCATTCGATGAGTGAGGTGTTGCAACTTGTAGATACGATGGTGATTTTGAAAGATGGGAAGGTTGTGAAATACGGTCCCGTGGGAAAAGTTTTTTCCGACATTCAGTTACGCGAATCCATTGGCGACGAACATTCTGGAGCGGTCCTAGACACTACCGTTTTAGAGCATGATACCGATTATGGAATCACTCGCCTCGACTTTATGGGACAGGAACTAAGCGTACCTATTCAGGATATTTCACCAGGACAAGTACTTCGAGTTCATATCCACTCCAAAGACGTGAGCCTGGCAACACAACCTCCCGAAGGATTGACCAGCGTGCTCAATATCTTAAAAACAAAGGTAAGAAAAATTGGAGAAAATGTTGGTTATTCGGTGGATATAGAATTGGATGCAGGGCGACCTCTACTTGCCACGATCACTCGAAAGTCTTTGTCAAATCTTAATTTGCGACCTGGTCAATCGATTTATGCTTATATCAAGGCCATTCGAATGGTTAACGAAAAACTATAATAATGAATCATTTAATGGCAAGCTCAAGAATTATTTCTCACCGCGCGAACTCCGCCTTTTCTGCATTTGTCTAAAGTGCGAACAAAAGGTAGGCCGGTGACAAAATAGGCCGTGCGGGCGCAACAATTTCCATGTTCCGACGACCAGTACCAGTAAGCAGCCCCATCCGCAAACAAACTCGATAAGGCTAAAGGGTACTCCGGGTCATGGTCCATAGCCATGACGTTAGACTCGGTGTTGTCGTAAATCTCTCCATACTCCCAAACCTCCGGTATTCGCCAGTCATTGTGTCCGCCTGTGGTCAGATTTTCCACATAACTTTTGGAATCGTGCCAATTCAAGCATCTACCCAAATCGGCGAAGCTGTCTTTTTTGGTCCACATCAACTTCGACTTTGTTTCGGTGATGGTTCCATCCCCGTTATCTATAAGATTTAATCGAGAAGAGAGGGGTGGCGGCGGTACATAAGGTGGAGCGACATAGGGGCCCTTTGTAACATTGAGTTTTCGTTCCGCGTTTGTCACTTCGGGACAAAAAATAACTACGAAGGCCATTAATAGAGTACTTAAAAATGGTATTTGGGTTTTTGAGAATTGAATCATTGTTTTAGGAATACATGCTTGCTACCTGCTTTGCATAGCCATTATATAAAAGTGTTTTTTCAGTCTCTTCTTTTCCTGGGATCCTTTCGAAAGCCTGATGCCATCTAGCATAAGGAATATCCGGATTGACGTTTGCTTCAAAATCATACTCAAGAGGAGACATGGAAGTATAAAACGTGGCTGGCAATTTATCCGTAAAATCGATACGGACAATCGACTTAATACTTTTGAATCCATATTTCCAAGGGACAATTAATCGAATAGGTGCGCCATGTTGATTGGGAATCGGATGCCCATAGACTCCCGTAGCCATGAAAGTGAGATCGTGTCTTGCTTCTTCAAGGGTCAGTCCTTCAGTGTAAGGCCAGGGTTCCCAGAAACGATTTTTTTGAGCTAAAGCAATATTTGGTAAAAGAAATGTTGTAAACTTTACATAGCGAGCGGAAGGTAACGGATCGAGCTGGTCGATCAATAATCGTAAAGGAAAACCGAGCCAGGGAATCACGACAGACCAGGCTTCCACGCAACGCAAACGATAAATCCTCTCTTCTTCAGGGAACCGTTGGATTAAAGTTTCCACATCGAGTGTTTTTGATTTTTTGACAAGCCCTCCGACTTCGATCGTCCAGTTTTTTATTTCGAGTTTTCTTGCAGACTGCCAGATCTGATCTTTTTCAACTCCAAACTCATAAAAATTGTTAAATTTCGAAGCGATGGATTCGGGTGTGGTATCGAAAGATGGCACCTCTTTTTTTTCTTCAGCCCATAAGGGTGAATTATTAGAAATAGGATGCATCAAAGCCATAGCGGCGGCACTGAATTTCAGAGTAGTACTTAAAAATTCCCGGCGACGCAGATAGATATTCTCAGGGGTGATTTCCTGATTCGGCAGTTCCCAGTTTTTAGGAGTTTTGATCCAGACCATTGATTTTCCAATCAAGAGTTTTTAGCGCAACGAAAGCCTAATGAATTCAATTTTACATCGGGTGCAAGGCGAAATCGCATACCCGCCTGTAAATACCAAATGTCATTATACCAACTGCCCCCGCGTACTGATTTACGGGAACCTTCGCTTGGCCCTCTAGGGTTTTTCTTCGGTGAATTTAGGTAATATTTTGCATCAAACCAATCATTAGTCCATTCCCACACATTTCCTTCCATATGATGCAAACCGTATTCGTTTTCTATATACGATTGCACCGGTGCCGTTCCGGCTTCAAAAGATAACCCGTAGCGAGATTTTTTTTTGTCGGGCTCGGCATCGATTTCGTTAGGGCCTCGCCTAGATTTTTCCCATTCGGCTTCCGTAGGCAGACGTTTCTCAAGCCTTTGGCAATAGGTTTTTGCCTCCTCCCAGTTTACTCGGGTAACGGGACAATCATCGCAAGGCGACGCTTGACTGCGTTGGAAATTGGGATTGAGTTTCTCATAGTCTTTATTGGAAACTTCAAAACGGTCCATAAAAAATGCATCAACCCAAACTGGGTGGAGAGGCCGTTCCGCTTGAGTACCTTTTTCAGTACCCATATTAAATTCCCCTGAAGGAATTAAAATTTGTGGATTTGCCGCGGTTTTATTCATAGTAAATAAAAAAAGGTAGGCTAAGCATACTGTAAAAATTAGCATTACTTGTTTCATACTTCTGTTTCTCGAATTGTTTTTAGCGGTTTATTATTGATGACATCGAGACTGCTTAAAATTCCTGTGGCAACGGTGAGCAAAACGCCAAAACAAAATGCCCAAATGAGAACCCCAGGTTGTAAATGCCAGGCGGATTTGATCATGTATTTCATGACCGCCCAAGAAAGGCCCTGCGCTAGAAGAATACCCACCAACCCGGCGATGACTCCCAAGGTTGCGTATTCAAAACCGAGAATGGAGGCGACCGTTTTTCTTTTCGCACCGAGAATTTTTAACACTGCTGATTCGCGCAAACGCCTATATTTTGTGGAAGCAATCGATCCGGAGAGAATGAACAATCCAGCCGCAATTGCGAAGCCCGACATGAAATCCACCAATATGGTTAGTTTTGAAACCGTAGATTCTACGGTGTTGACGATGTCACGTGTGCTGAGCGCGGTGATGTTGGGTAATGCTTTGACAACAGCATGTTGCAACTGCAATTCTTTTTCATCAGGAACGTGTACGGTTGCTACATAAGTTAGAGGTGTACCGGCAAGTGCTCCCGGTGAAAAAATCATATAAAAATTTGTCCGCATATTTCTCCAGTTCACGCTTCGAATGCTGGTAACTTTTGCAGAGACAGGAATGCCTTGAATATTTATCGTCAGTTTTGATCCAATCCTGGCACCCAATCTTTTTGCGGCATCTTGTTCTAAAGAAACTTCAGCATTTTTTGCCTGTTCCTCATTCCACCACTTCCCTTCGATAATTTCATTATCTTTGGGAGGAGGACCTTCTATATAGGTCAAAGCAAATTCACGATTGATGAACCACTCTTCTCGTTTCTTGTCTTTATATTCCCAATTAGCGACGAGTTTTTCGTCAATACTATGTAAGCGTGAGCGAACCAGGGGCGTCACGCTGCGTTCAGATTCTGGTGCAATTTGATCAAGCACTTGCATGAACGTATCTTTTTGATCTCTTTGGATATCGATGAAAAAATAATTCGGGGGATTAATCTCCGTATTTTTATTCAACATAGCCAGCATGTCCATTTGCACCAGCCTCACGGTGAGAATCAGCATGATACCCATACCCAGACAGGTAATAATTGATGCCGCTTGATTGTTCGGTCGTTTAAGGTTGGACATTCCATATCGTCGTGCTATGGAACCGGATTGGGGTAACGCCTTAAGTATTTTTAAAAGAAAAATTGAGGCCACTGAAAATAGAGCTATGGATATTCCCAAAGCCAATAGAAACACCAAGCCCCGTTTTAAAGATTCGGCTTGCCAGCAGATCATCGCTGCCAGACCCAGGCTAAGGGTTAGTCCCGCAAACCATCGATCTTTGCGGTTACCTGAAGTGAGTTCCTCTTCTTCAAAGTTACGCCGAAATAATCGCAGAGGTCGCGTCTTAACTGCCCTTAGCAAAGGCCATAAGCAAAACAAAAGTGTAATTGCAACACCCATTAGTAAAGACTGTAAAGCAGGTAGCCAGTAAAATGTAGGTTTAAGTTGGTAACTTATCAATCCTTCCATTTTAGAAGGTAATAGATAGGTAAGAGAAAACCCGAGAGTGACTCCCAGTAAACTTCCAGCCAACCCCATCAACATGGCTTGTAATAGATAAACTTTCAACAAGGTGTGAGAGGAAGCACCCAGGCAATTCATAATGGCAACCGTATCGAGTTTCTGTGCCATGAAAGTACGAACAATCATAGCTACCCCGATACCACCCATTAGAAGTGCGATGACCCCCAGTGCCCCCAGATATTGCCCCATCCGTTCAATGGAACTGGAAAGTGAAGATTGCATGTCCTTATAGGTTCGAATTGAAATGGTTTTATCTGGCAGGCCACGCTCCAATAGCACTAAAGCTGTTTCCAGTTCTATGCTGTCAGGAATTTTAATTAATGTACGATGTTTGATCCGACTTCCAGGTTGAATCAGGTCTGCCTTATCCAGAGAAGTTCTAGAAATAAATAATCTTGGACCGATGCTGAAAGCACGAGAAATGCGATCGGGTTCAGACACCACAATGCCCGTAATTTTTAATTTGGTTTTTCCCAAAGAAAATTCATTTCCAATATTTAATCCAGTCTTTATCAGAAAAGAAGATTCAACAACGGCTCCGTTTCTTTTCAGCAATTCCTGTAAAGGCCGGTCGGGATCGGTCTTAAATTCTCCATAAAAAGGATATTGCGGACCTGATAATGGAATAGCTTTCAATTCGGTGATAAGGGACCCGGAATTTTCTAGGGAGCCTGGATTTTTAAACTGCGCCATGCCATGCAGTTCCTTAAGGAATAAAAACTCGGTTCCTTTCGGTAAGATTTTTTTCTGATAAGCCAGATCTTCTTCGTCTTGTTCCCAACTGCCTTTGATAGCGATGTCGGCAGCGAGCAACCCCTTCGCTTGCCCCTGGATGGTTGCCTGCACCATATTTGAAAAACTTTTGACCGTCATCACTGCGCCGACGCCAATAGCGATACAAAGAATAAAGAAGGCCATACGTTTCCACGCACCACGAGACTCGGCAAGAACCAGTGAGATCAGTTGTGAATAATTGAGTTGTTTGGATTTCATTATTCTATATTCTTCCGGTCTGCGATGATTTGCCCATCCTCCAACGTCAGAATTCGCTGACTTTGATTTGCGACCTGAGTTTCATGGGTGACAAGTACGATGGTGGCCTGTTTTACCCGATGCAGTTCCAGGATCAATTTGATAATGCGATCACTGTTTTTTGAGTCGAGGTTTCCGGTGGGCTCATCGGCAAGAATGATATCGGGCTCATTAATAAAGGCACGAGCCAGTGAAAGCCGTTGTTGTTCGCCACCCGATAACTGGGCTGGATAATGCAGCATTCGATCTCCTAGCCCCACCATGCCTAAAAGGTCTTCGGATTTTTTTGTCGCCCCCGGTGTGTTATTGAGTTCTGCGGAAAGAACAACATTTTCCACGGCAGTCAGAGTTGGGATGAGATGGAAGTTTTGAAAAATAAAACCGAATCGTTTTCCGCGTAACAGGGCCAGTTCGTCTTCATTCAGTTTCGTGATATCCTTGCCGTCTATATTAATGGTACCGCTGGTCGGGGTGTCTAGTCCTGCAATCAGGCTAAGCAAGGTGGTTTTACCACTACCGGAGTGACCCGTGATTGCTATAAACTGACCGCTTGGGATCGTGAGATCAAGCGATTTTAAAATTTCTACCTTGTGGCCCCCGCCGTGCAGGGTTTTTATTAGTCTGATTATTTCGATCAATGTATTAGTAAGGATTAGTTTATGATTAGAGTCTATTGTATTACAAAAATATGCGAACTATTTTACTAAACTGTTATCAAATTACCGGCTATGTTCTAGCAGGATTACTCATACTTCTAGGTGAAAGCGGAGAATTAACTGCTGATACAAAATTGATTATCGATGCAAAACAGGAGAAATTTGTGGTTCTTGCGTTAGGGGATAGTCTGACCGCTGGATTTGGTGTGGATGAGGAGTATAGTTTTCCCTCCCGTATCCAGGTAAAAATTGATAATGAAAATCTTGGTTACAAAATAGTTAATGCGGGTATAAGTGGCGATACAACTGCTGGAGGAGTTCGCCGTATTAACTGGTTGATGAAACACAAACCGCAGGTTGTCATTCTTGCCTTGGGTGCGAACGATGGATTGAGAGGATTATCCGTGGATGAAATGCGTTCAAACCTGGAAACTATGATTCGTATATCCCATGAAAATAATGCCCGGGTATTGCTGGCGGGCATGAAAGCCTTGCCTAACTACGGTAAAGACTATGTAGAAAAGTTTGAGTTAGTTTATCCTGAGTTAGCGAAAAAGTATGAACTTGTCTATCTACCATTTTTATTGGAAGGGGTCGCGGGTGTTAGAGAACATACCCGTCCCGATGGTTTACACCCTACTGCATCGGGTTATAAAATCGTCGCTGATCTGGTCTGGCAATATTTGCAGCCAATGTTGAAACAAAGTAATTAAGGTTTTAATAATTCAATCCATCGCATTAAATTTTCGTAGCAGTTTCCTGATTCTAAAATCTCCATAGCGGCATCAAAACCTTCCTGCGGGGATTGAAAAATTTCTGTCAGATGAGTAAGGCAAGCGGCTTGACTGGCAATTTGAAAAGCTGCGGGTCCTTTTCCAAATTTTAAAGCACTCTCTCCCAATTCTGTAATGGTTTCCCGGTTAGATTCTATCTCCTTTAAAGCTTCGTGGGATTCTGCGATTTGTTTGGAAGTTTTTTCTTCATACATTTCGGAATATATTAAGGAGACGACTTGCGTTTCAGCATCTCCATCCTGGATAAAAACTTTGGCTTCTTTGTGGACCCCGAACAAGGTGGTCCCTTCCATTCCGTTACCAACAATGACGCGATCGAACTGACTGCGTTTTCCAATTTCAGTTAAAGAAACTTCATAGCCACGATGAAAATAGGTGGTGGCAAGAAAGTTTTTACCCTTGGCCTGAAGCGGCATGAGAATTTTTTCCAGAGTTGCAAGCATAGGTCGTTTTACAATTTCTGTTCGGATCGATCGCAGATTTTCCAAGTCAGGGAGAAAGTCCGCTGTATTGATATAACCAAATTTAGATTCTTGAATTTGTTTGACCCGTCGTTCACTGTTATCGGATTCCTTAATTTGATAATGGTTGACCAGTAAATCTTCGAAGGTGATACCAAATTTGGGCGGCAAAGGTAAGGTGGAATGACCATAAACAGGAAGTCCCAATTCGGCAATAACCGGGATCGCGTAAAACCCAAAATATGGAATCCGCTGGAACCCATCAAAAGGATCAGCGATTTGCAATATTTTGTCGAGACCAATTTTTTTTATGGTCATCCTTTTTTGCAAGGCCCGCCAATAACCGATATTTTCGGAAACAGTTTCAATTTTCATGCGAGCAGCGATCAGGAAAACCGCCATCCTCACCTGAGATATTTTTCCATCTAGTATTAGCGATAACGCGTCTTCCGCCTCATTTTCGGTGAGGTTTTTGCTCAATTTGGGCCCAGCAGCAATTTTTTGCAGATAAGCTTTCATTCTATTTTCGGCCGAAACTTTGTTCATTGATGCGAGAATCCTTTTTAAGTCTGCTCTAATTAGAGTATTATAAATATCTTATTTTTAAATCTAATTTTTTCGAGAGCTAATGTCAGTTTCCTTTCAAACGGATCATAGCATTTCCAAGAGTTCAGCACCTAATCAAGCTATTCGGGTACTTTTAGTTTACCCGAATACGCGAGAGGTGGCTCTTGCCAATCTTGGTTTTCAGCAGATTTATACCTTATTAAATTCCATTCAGGGTGTGGAGTGCGACCGCTATGCGCTACCCACCGATTGGACACCAGAAACAGAAATGCTCAGCCAGAAGGATTTACGGTCTATAGATATGAATCGTCTTCCTGCTGATTTCGATATGATCGCATTTTCTATTTCTTTCGAGCCAGATTATCTGAACGCAGTAATTGCATTGAAGTACTTCAATATCCCGTTGGACAGGACAAAACGGGATTCTTCATATCCTATGATTGTTGCGGGAGGTTCGGCAATTTTTATTAATCCTGAACCGTTGGCGAATTGCATGGATGTAATGTTCATCGGTGAAGGCGAAGGTATGGCCAATTACTTTTTTGACACGCTTTATAAGTTCGAGGATAAAAATAAATTTCTAGAAAAAGCGGCGAGCCTCCCTGGAATTTATGTGCCGGAATTTTATGATTCGCAAATTGATTCCGGTCGTCAGGTAGGTGTTTCGACCACTATTGATATTCCTTCGCGAGTGACTCGTCATTGGGTGGCAGAAGAGGAGTCTCTTTGTACCCACTCTGTTGTGCATGGAGAGAATTCTACGTTCAAGGATATGGCTTTGATGGAGGTCACTCGAGGTTGCATATGGGCTTGCCGATTCTGCACGGCGGGCTTCATTTATCGTCCGCCTCGTCTTCCTGATTTGAATAAAACTTATGATTCCATGATGCAGACTCTTGGAGGTCAGGGGAAAACAGCCCAAACCATAGGCTTGGTTGGGCCTTCAGTAACTGACCATCCTCAACTCCCTGCTTTAGCGAAAAGAATTACAGATGAGGGCAAGACAATTTCTTTTTCTTCTTTACGAATGGAAACTCTTACCGATGAACTTGTCAGTCTGATTTTAAAGAGCGGACAGAAAACTTTGACGGTTGCTGTTGATGGTCCATCAGAAAGAATGCGCGATGTGATAAATAAAGCAGCGACCGATGATTTTATTATAGAGAAATGCAGGTTTCTAACCCGTAAGGGCATACTACATTTAAAAATTTATTCTATCATCGGATTACCACACGAAACAGATGACGATATTGAACAATTTATTCGCTTGATTGAACGGGTTCAAGAAGTTTATGTTGATGAATGTCGTAATCATGGACGTATTGGTCGAGTCACGATTAGTTTGAGCCCATTGGTTCCTAAGCCGGGAACACCGTTTCAATGGCACCCGATGGAAAAGGTGAAAAGTTTAAAGAAAAAATTTTCCCGGTTGCGAAAAGCATTTGGGAAACTCCCCCACCTGAAATTGAGTTTTGGTTCTCCTAATGAAGCTTATCTGCAGACTTATCTTTCCCGCGGTGATCGTAGCGTACATGAGTTTTTTAAAACTTTTTTGAGTAATGGTCACGACGCTAAAAGCGCTTTGAATAAACATTCGGTGGATTCGTTTGTATACCGACAATACGGTAAAGAAGACTACCTGCCCTGGGATATAGTCGATCATGGTTACCGCAACGGATTTTTGTGGGACGATTATCAGCGTGGACTTAATGCTGGGCGCACTCCCGTTTGTGATACCGCCACCTGTCATGTTTGCGGTATTTGCTAGTTTATCAGCGTAATATACTTGGCAGAAAAATTGCACACCGTATATAAAGCGATTTCGCTAGAAGAAATGGAAAGGATCCTTGTTTATTGTAAACAGCACACTCTCAAAAACAAAGGTCCTTTTGAGATTTATTCTGGAGCAGAAGATTTTCAAATAATGGTAATTGTAAATTCGGGTCAGGAGAATGAACCCCTAGAAAAATTTAAACCAATCGGTGCTTTCTATTGTAATTACATGGGAGAAGGGATTATTTCTCTGGATCAGGAGGAAACTAATTACGATGCTATGCCCTCTGCCCACAAGCATGTGCAAGTCATCAAACAGGTGGTTGATATTCTTATTGAAAAAGCTTACCCCGGAGCTCAATTACAATTTCCAATTTGAAAATCGTTAGGAGAACTGCCTATTTTCATTGGTATCTCGCCGGCTCTTTGCAGTCTAGCTTTATGGGAACCAACCTATTTATTCCCTTTTTTGGGTGGGAATCCTAAGGAATAATATTACGGGCCCCACGCTGAATGGAGGGGGGTTGACTTTGTTTGTTGATCTCTGATAAACCCTATCGGTTATGTATTTTCAGGATATCATTTTAAATCTTCAAAACTATTGGGCATCCCGTGGGTGTGCCATACATCAGCCCTATGATATTGAGGTAGGGGCCGGCACGTTTAATCCCTGTACTTTTTTTAGGGTGCTGGGTCCTGAGCCTTACAATGCTGCCTATGTGGAACCTTCTCGACGTCCTACTGATGGCAGATATGGAGAGAACCCGAACCGGCTTCAACATTATTACCAGTTCCAGACGATTCTGAAACCTTCCCCTCAAGATGTGCAGGACCAATATTTACACAGTCTCACTGTTTTGGGAGTGGACCCCTTGAAGCATGATATTAGGTTCGTTGAAGATGATTGGGAGTCACCTACTTTAGGCGCATGGGGACTGGGTTGGGAGGTATGGCTGGATGGAATGGAGATCACCCAGTTTACTTATTTTCAACAGGTGGGCGGTATAGATTTAAAACCAGTTACTGCGGAATTAACTTATGGATTGGAACGCATAGCCATGTACCTACAAAATGTTGAAAACGTTTATGACTTGAAGTGGAATGAAAAGCTTTTATATGGCGATGTCCACCTGGAAACGGAAAAACAGTTTTCTCGCTATAACTTTGAAGCCTCCAGTAAGGAAAGGTTGTTCCAGTGGTTTGACATGTATGAATTAGAAGCGAAGGAATTACTGGAAAAGGGATTGGTTCTTCCCGCTTACGATTACACGTTGAAATGTTCTCATACTTTTAACTTGCTGGACGCAAGGGGTGCCATTAGCGTTACTGAACGCACAGGTTTTATAGGGAGAGTTCGTAATCTTGCGCGTATAAGCGCTGAAGTTTATTTGCAGCAAAGAGAAGAAATGCAATTTCCCTTATTAAAAAAGAAATATTAACTTTTATCTATATGGCTGAATTTTTTATAGAAATAGGATCAGAAGAGATCCCTTCCGGGTATGTTGAACCCGCCTTAAGGTATATGAAGAAGGAGTTATCCTCTTTTTTTGTCGAAAACCGGATTGACGCAGAAGTCCCAAAAACTATGGGCACTCCGAGACGGTTGATCGTATCGATAAAAGGGGTGACGGAAATGCAGGAAGACTCTGTGGATGAGTTTCTCGGTCCAGGTGTTTCTTTGGCATATGATGATCGCGGTCAACCCACAAAAGCCGCAATAGGTTTTGCTCGCGGTAAAGGTGTCGATGTAGCAGATCTTACTCGCAAACAAACTCCTAAAGGGGAAGTGATTTGTGCCAAGGTTGAAAATAAAGGTCGCTCTACTCCATCCTTATTGAATGAGTATTTACCTCATTTAATTAATGAAATTCCTTTCCAGAAAAAAATGCGTTGGGAAAACAAAACTCGCCCCTTTGCCAGACCTTTGCATTGGGTCGCAGCATTATTTGATGGAAAGGCTTTGGAATTTGAATTCGATGGGATTGTAAGCGGTATGGTTTCACGAGGGCATCGATTTTTAAATCCTGAAAAGTTTAAAATTAAAAGTCTTGAATCTTATTTGGATGAATGTAAACAGCATTCTTTAGTTGTTGACCCTGAGACAAGAAAAAAATCTATTCTTGAACAGGTTCAGCAATTAGCCAAACAAGCGGGAGGCCATATTAAAAAAGATGAAGACTTGGTAAATCTTGTAAATTATCTAGTGGAATACCCCGTAGCGATTAAAGGAGATTTTGATTCTGGATTTTTAGAGTTGCCGGAAGAGTTACTAGTTATAACTATGAAATACCATCAGAAATATTTTCCCATCTGGGATAAGAAGGATAAGCTTCTTCCTTGTTTTATTACCGTCAGCAATATGCCAGCTACTGATGAAAATGAAATTAAAAAAGGAAATGAGCGAGTGTTACGTGCGCGATTGGAGGATGCCCGCTTTTTTTACGATGAAGACCGCAAGACAAGTTTGGAAGATTTTGTTGAATCTTTAAAAGGTGTGGTATTTCAGAAAAAGCTAGGAACCATTTACGAAAAGGTAGATCGTATTACCGCTTTGGCAGGAATTCTAACAAGTCAGATTTGTCCGAAAAAAGAAACGCAAGTAAGAAGAGCGGCGAAATTGTGCAAGGCAGATCTAGTCAGCCAAATGGTTTTCGAGTTTCCAGAGTTGCAGGGCATTATGGGGGGATATTATGCAATGCACTCTGGAGAAGAAGCCGAAGTGGCGCAGGCTATCAAGGAACATTATCGTCCAGCCTTTGCTGGTGATAGTTTACCTTCTGGGGAATTGGGGGCTATCATTGCGGTTGCAGACAAGCTCGATACTATTATTGGTTGTATAGGTGTAGGCCTAATTCCATCCGGCTCGGAAGATCCGTATGGTTTGAGGAGACATGCTCTGGGTATTTTGCAAATCGTGCTGGATCAAGGATGGCAGATTTCATTTCAAAATACCGTGGAGGTCAGCCTTGATCTAATTGAGAAAGAAGCAAAGCTCGGTAAAGATGAAATAAAAAAACATGTAGAAGATTTATTTTCTCAGAGATACAAAACGTTGTTGATTGGAGAGGACTTTCCCTACGATGCAATCGATTGCGTTCTATCAACGGGAATGGATTCTATTGTTGATGTAAAAGCAAAAGTAGCAGCATTTTCCGATTTAAAAAAGCAGCCTTATTTTGAATCTATTGCCATTGCTTTTAGACGGGTTGCCAGAATTTTAGATAAAAAAGTTGATGGAGAAATAGATCCCGGACTGTTGAATGAACCTGCAGAAAAACAATTATATGAAGCATTCTTAAAAGTTCGTAACCCAGTTTTAGGGCATCTTAAAAAGAAAGAATTTCCTAAAGCGCTGGAGAAAATGGGGGAGATAAAGCCTTCGGTAGATAATTTCTTTGAAAACGTGATGGTGATGGTGGACGACCCTTCTCTTTGCACAAACAGACTGTGCTTGCTCCGAGATATATCCTGTTTATTTTCAAACCTTGCAGACTTTTCAAAAATTGTTTTGAAAAAAGATTGATGTTTGGAGGTGCTCGACGGTTTAGAGTTTTACCTCTTGTTTTTAACCCTATTTTGTAAAGCGTAAAGCGCTTATTTATTTATGACCAAAAAACTTGTATATGCTTTTGCCGGAAAGAAAGCCGATGGCAAGGCAAACATGAGAAATCTCTTGGGAGGTAAAGGCGCTAACCTTGCTGAAATGGCATCGTTGGGCATAGATGTTCCACCCGGCTTTACTGTCTCTACCGAAGCATGTGTTAATTATTTTAAAAATAAAAATAAATTTCCTCCAAAATTATGGGATGAAATTTTAATGCATTTAAAATCCCTTGAGAAAACAGTAGGTAAAAAATTTGGTGGCTCTGAAAATCCTTTACTGGTTTCAGTTCGTTCCGGAGCTCGGGTTTCGATGCCGGGCATGATGGATACTGTCCTGAACTTGGGCCTCAACGAAGACTCTCTTCATGGTCTAGCAAAAAAAACACAAAACGAATGGTTCGCTCTCGATACTTATCGTAGATTTATTTCCATGTTTAGTAATGTTGTTTTAAATATTGATAGTGCGCGATTTGAAACAATTTTAGAAAAAGAAAAGAAAAGACGTGGCATCAAAGGCGACACGGAATTTTCGGTTAAAGATTTAAGATCGATCATAAAAAAGTTTAAAGCCATTGTTGTTCGTGATACGAATAAAAAATTCCCTGATGATCCAATGAAGCAGTTGCGAATGGCTGTAGAAGGAGTATTCAACTCTTGGAACACGGAGCGAGCGGTTATTTATAGAAGGATGAATGGATATTCACACGATTGGGGGACGGCAGTAACGGTGCAGTCGATGGTTTTTGGGAATATGGGTAAAACCTCTGCAACGGGGGTGGCGTTCACCCGTAATCCGGCTACTGGAGAAAGGAAATTCTTCGGTGAATACATGATCAATGCACAGGGTGAAGATGTAGTTGCGGGAATTCGTACCCCAAACTCGATTGACCAGCTTGAAATCGATATGCCGGATATTTATCAAGAATTAGTGAATGTCTATCGAAGGCTGGAAAAGCATTATAAAGATATGCAGGACATGGAGTTCACGATTGAAAATGAGAAATTATATTTACTACAGACTCGATCTGGAAAACGAACTGCGGAATCGGCTATCAAGGTGGCCGTAGATATGGTGGACGAAGGTTTGATAGATAAGAGTGAAGCTCTTATGAGGGTTCCCGCTGACCAGTTAGGTCAACTTTTTCATCCAATGATAGATCCTAAAGCAAAAGTCAAACGCCTGGGTAAAGGATTGGGCGCATCACCAGGCGCGGCAGCCGGAAAAATTGTTTTTACCTCGGCGGCAGCAGAGGAAATGGTGGAAAAAAAGGAAAAGGCAATCTTAGTTAGAATGGAAACCTCTCCCGAAGATATTCGAGGCATGAATGTTGCTGAAGGTATTATCACAGCAAAGGGGGGAATGACATCCCATGCTGCGGTGGTTGCCCGGGCAATGGGAAAACCTTGTGTATCAGGGGTGGAAGGGTTGATCGTGAATAGCCGCCGAAAAACTTGCTCGTTGGGGGGAGTTAAAATGAAAGAGCTGACTCCTCTTACTCTGGATGGAACCACTGGGGAGGTAATTGAAGGTATTGTTCCTTTGACACAATCAAAGTTAACGGGTTCTTTTACCCGTATGGTGACTTGGGCTGGAGAAACTCGTTCGTTACAAATTCGGGCAAATGCAGATACTCCGAATGATGCATTGATGGCAAGGGAGTTCGGAGCTCAGGGAATAGGACTTTGCAGAACAGAACATATGTTTTTTGATAAGGAGCATATTTTCCAGGTTCGTAAAATGATTCTTGCTGACAGCGATAAGGTTCGAAATGAAGCTTTAAGAAAGCTCCTTCCAGTCCAGCGAAAAGATTTCTTAGGTATTTTTAAAGCGATGGAAGGCCTTCCGGTAACGGTTCGATTGCTCGACCCTCCCCTTCATGAATTTTTGCCGCGTGCCACTCAAGAGATAAAAAACTTAGCTCGTGAAATGGAACTTTCTAGTAGTGCTTTGAACAAAAAAATCGAGAGTATGAGTGAAATGAATCCTATGCTTGGCCATAGAGGATGCCGACTCGGCATTACCTTCCCTGAAATTTATAAAATGCAGGCTCGTGCCATTTTAGAGGCAGGATGCCGCTCGGTTAAAGATGGGATCAAAGTTTATCCTGAAATTATGGTTCCTCTGATAGGGCATGTTAATGAATTTAAAATTGTTCGTGAATTTATTTTGGAGGTAGCTTCTGAAGTTTTAAAAAAAGAAAGTACCAATTTAGATTTTAAAATTGGCACCATGATAGAGCTTCCTCGAGCTGCCCTGACAGCAGATGAAATTGCCAGTGAAGCAGATTTCTTTTCTTTTGGAACAAACGATTTGACACAAACTGCGTTTGGGTTTAGCCGTGATGACTCCGGGAGCTTTCTCAGACAATATGTTGATATGGAATTGCTGGATCATGACCCGTTTGTATCATTTGATCAGAAAGGCTTAGGCCAATTGGTACAAATAGCTTTTGAAAAAGGACGAAAGGTCAAACCTAAAATCCATATGGGGGTATGCGGTGAGCATGGGGGAGATCCTTCTTCCATTGGGTTTTTTAGCGATTTGGGTTTTGACTATGTGAGTTGTTCTCCCTACCGTGTGCCCACAGCCATTCTTGCTGCGGCTCAGGCTGTTATAAAGAAAAATCCTTGAATAAATTTTATTAGGCCTATACTTTTGTCTGTGGAAAATTATGAATACGGCAAAAAGCGCAAAAAAGGTTGACATCATTTTTTAGGGTAATCATAATAAAAAATTCTGTATGACAACCATAATAAATAAAAATAAATCCATTAGGGTTTGGAGGAACAAATGAATATTGCACTCACCGGCATTACTGGAATGGTGGGGTCCCATTTTATAAAAAAGCTTTTGGAAGATAATTCTGAAAGTGCCACCTACAACATCAAAGCTCTAATTCGTGAAGGCAGTGTCGTTGAACATCTGAAGACCTTTGAAGATATTGATTATATTATTGGCGGCTTGGAAGATAAGGAATCGCTTGCCAAGCTTGTTCAGGATGCGGAAGTTTTGGTGCATCTTGCCCATTTCCCGGGACCTGTCCAAACAGTAGAAGAGTTGATAAAGGTCAATATTGATGGCACTTTTGATTTGCTGGAAGAAGCGCGTAAAGCCAAAGTAAAACAAGTTATTTTTATGAGCTCCTGTCTTGTTTTTGGTGAAATGCTTCCCACTGTGAATAAAGATAATCCAATGGATGAGAATCATCCTGTGCGTCCGCATAATCTTTATGGATCAATTAAAAATTCTATAGAAGGATTTTGTTTTCAATTCCAAAAAAGTCGAGCATTTGATATCACCATTTTGCGTCCTGTAACAATTTATGGTGTGCGTCCTCAACTTGATAAATCGGAATGGTTTCAGACAATTGACTATCTGGCCACGAATTACAATGTTGATTTAAAGGGAAGCACAAAATATGTTTCTGTGGATTCTGTAGTTCAAGGCATTCAATGTGTACTAGGCAATTCAGAGACAGCGGGCAAAATTTATCACCTTATTGATGGTCATATACATAATCTGACTCTAGGGAAGATGATTGCCGATACCATTGATTCATTTGGTGAGTGTGAAGGTGTTATGGGAGATGAAGGAGTTCCAATGTCAAATCAGGCTGCCAAAGAAATTGGTGTGGAATTCAGGGGTGAAGAATCAATCAAAGAATATATTAAGCTCATTCACAAGCTCCAGGGTGAGTATGGTGGCGAGCGAAATATCCAAAATTGGTAAAAGTTTGAATATGTTTTCCCTAACATCCCAGTCATTTATTAACTGCTTAATTCAGGAGGGTTATAAATTTTTTACTGGAGTGCCCTGCTCTTTATTATCTGGATTGATTTATGAACTGGAGGGACAGGAAGAAGCCCACTATATTCCGGCGGTACGCGAAGATGCAGCTGTGGGATTATGTACAGGTGCCTACCTTGCAGGAACAATGCCTGTTCTACTTATGCAGAATTCGGGACTAGGTTATAGCCTCAATGCCTTCACCTCGCTAAATTTAATATACAATATTCCCATTCTGGTGATTATGAGTTGGCGTGGAAAAGATGGGAAGGATGCTCCCGAACATATTATTATGGGTGACATCGATAAGAAACTTCTGCAAACAGCTAGGATGGAGTATTCTTTACTCAATAAAGAAAATTGTGAAGAGGTTCTTAAAAAGGCAAAAAAGAAAATTTATAAAGAGAACTTGCCCTACACATTGATCGTTGAAAAAGGGTTGTTTGATGAAAGGCACTGAAGCATTTCAGGAGTTGTTGCCACTTATAAAAGATGATGAACCAGTGGTTCATGCCAATGGCTTTATTTGCCGTGAATCGTTTTCCCTTAAGGATCGTGAAGCCAATTTTTATATGATTGGATCGATGGGATTAGCCTCTTCCATTGGTTTGGGGGTTGCCATATGCAAACCTGCAAAAAAAGTAATCATTATTGATGGTGATGGAAATGTGCTGATGGCCTTAGGTACGTTGGCCATGATTGCTGCGGAAGCACCCAAAAACCTGATCCATGTAGTTATTGATAATGAGGTATATGAGTCAACGGGAAGTCAGAGATCACTCTCAAGTAAGGTGCAGCTGGAAAATATTGCGAAAAGTTCGGGTTATAAAAATACTATTAGGGTTGAAAAAAAAGATGAAATAAAAGTAGCATTTCTAAAACTAAAAGAATTACCCGGACCAAATTTTCTACTCATCAAGGTTAAACCTTGTTTCGATCCCTCTACTGGACGGGTAACCCATACTCCTGAAGAAATTACCAAACGATTTATGCAAGCCATTGGCTAAAGGCCGTCGAAATAAAAAACCTACTACCTTTTGTGTATGAAAGAATTTCGAAAAATTTTAAAATATGCCAGACCCTATACCAAAAGTCTGGTTTTTGCGTTCATTTGTTTAACCTTAACTTCTTTGGTCAATCTGGTATTGCCTTTGATCGTCCGTAATATGATCAATGCAGTAGTGATTCTTAAAGATAGCCAGATTCTCGACGGACTTGCGTGGGATTTATTTTTTGTCATTATATTGCAGGCAGTCTTTGCGGTAACTCATAACTATGTTTTTGGATTTGTCGGTCACAGAATGACGACAGATTTTCGTATTGAATTTTTTTCTCACATCCAATCTTTATCTCTGAGATTTTTTCAAGAACGCCGTGTAGGCGAAATTCTTTCACGAATGAATAATGATATCTCGGTTATTCAGAATGCCTTGGTCTCCATTCCAGTAGCTTTGTTGCGACAAAGCATCACACTTATTGGAGCCATGGCAATCATTTTATATCTGAACTGGAAGTTGACCGGACTCATACTATTGATTCTGCCTCCGTTGATGATTTTTGCCAGAGTATTTGGGAAACGTTTGAGGCTTTTTTCTGAAAAATTACAAGATCAGGTTGCTCAAGCTGTTGTGGTTTTGGAAGAAGTTGCTTCTTCGATCAAGATTGTAAAATCTTTTACCCGAGAAAATTATGAGCGCGAAAGATTTAAGAAAGAAATTGAAACTGCATTTGAAAGGGCGGTAGACAAGCTTAAGATTTCATCCTTTTTCGGTCCTTTCATTCTTGGCCTTACTTTTATGGTGTCTGCGGTTTTGATCTGGTATGGAGGTTATCAAGTAATGTCGGGTGTAACGACACCAGGAGAGCTAGCTGCATTTTTTCTTTACGCTTTGATTGTTGCAGGCCCAATCGGAACTTTTGTCCGTCTTTATACGCAAATTCAGGAAGCATCTGGAGCGATTAGAAGGGTTTATGAAATCCTGGATACTGCTCCTGCTATTGACAACCCTGAAAACCCAATATTTTTGGAAAATATTACGGGCCGTATTCAATTTGAAAATGTCTCATTTGGTTATCGTCAAGAATTTGGAATCTTGCACAATATAAGCTTTGATGTTCGACCGGGGCAAACTGTCGCGTTGGTGGGGCCCAGTGGAGCGGGAAAATCGACCGTTATAAAACTATTACATCGGTTTTTCGATGCCAGTCAAGGCAGCATTCGACTGGATGAACATGATATTCGAAGTTTAGACAGGAAAAGCTTTCTTAATCAGATTGCATTGGTTCCTCAAGAGACGTTGTTGTTTGGTGGAACAGTGAAAGAAAATATCCTGTATGGAAAATTAGATGCAACGGATCAAGAACTTGAGGATGCTGCGAAAAAAGCTAATGCTCACGACTTCATTGTGGATCTTGAAAATGGATATGAAACCATAGTGGGAGAAAAAGGAGCCAAGCTATCAGGGGGGGAGAGGCAAAGGATTGCTATAGCAAGAGCAATCTTAAAGAACCCAAAAATTCTGGTGCTGGATGAAGCCACATCTTCTTTAGATAATTGTTCAGAGGCTTTAATTCAGGAAGCAGTGGAGAAGTTGATGGAAGGTCGGACCACTTTTATTGTGGCCCATCGCCTTAGCACAATTCATAAAGCTGACCAGATTATTGTTTTAGAAAAGGGCAGGGTCGTCGAAACGGGTCAACACGAAGAATTAATGAATAACAAAAACCTTTATTACAATTTGTATAAATTAAAAATGCAGGACCCCGTTACTTTAGGAGAAAAGTAAATTAACTACTTTCCAAAGTCTGTTCAATCAAGAATCTTATCAAGTACAAATTCTTTTCAGCTGCTTTATTCATTAAACTAGGTGGGCACGCATTTCTTTAACAAGTTTCTTATTTTCTTCAAGAATCTGTTCAAGGTTCATTTCATTTTTCATAAAGCCGGGAAGTTTTTTCTTGGCTTTCATTATTCTATTAAGAGATTGATTTAAATTGTCATGGGAAATTTTCCCTATTTCTATTTCATTGATCAAGGTGTCTTGTAGCTTACTGACTTTTGAGAGATCATGACAAATAAGGAACAAATCAATACCAGCATTTATAGCCAAAGCAGGTATCTCATCTAGAGTTTGTGTTACTGCCTGCATTTCTAAATCATCTGACATGACTAATCCTTCAAAATGCATTTTCTTTCTAAGTAAATCTCTCAAAATAGGTTTTGAAAACGTAGCAGCGGAATTTTTATCCCATGCCGGGTAAACCACATGTGCGGTCATTACTACGTCCAGTCCTTTTTGGAAAGCTTTGGAAAAAGGAACCAATTCAATTTGCTCTAATGATTCTTTGTTTCGCTCTACCCGTGGCAGCATCAAATGTGAATCTTGGGAGGTGTCTCCATGTCCTGGAAAATGTTTGCCAACTGGGACAGTGCCGGCATCTTGAAAACCTTGAATTATTTTGCAACCTAATCGAGCCACCACATCAGGATCGGAGCTTATAGCACGTTTCCCAATAATAGGATTCTCGGGATTTGAATGGACATCCAATACAGGGGCGTAATCCATATTTATTCCCACGGCTCGCATTTCTTTTCCCATGGCCATGCCAAAACGGTAGGCTAAATCATCAGAGCCTGCTTTTCCTAAGCAGCACATGGGAGGAAATTGTGTAAAGTTTTTTTTCAATCGCGTTACTCGACCACCTTCTTGATCTACTGATATAAATAAGGGCGGAGAATTTGGTGCAGTAAGGGATTGCAAATCTTCGATTAGACTTTTCAGTTGCTTAGGGTTCTCGAAATTGCGTTCAAACAAAATCAACCCGCCAATACCTTGTTCGGAAATCAGCTTTTCTGTTCGGGAATTGAGACTGGTTCCTTCGAATCCCGAAACAAACATCTGGCCTGTTTTGTGTTTAAGTGAAAGCAAGTTGGCTAATAGCTTGGCGGCGAATTGCCGCGGGTATGATTTTTCCTTAAGGTGTAACCTTGTTCAATTTGGCCCTGCTATGTTAACATAACTTTTAAAATCAAGTTCAAACAGAAAGCTGATTCAAATATATGCTTCGTAGAGTTGTGGTAACCGGTTTGGGTGCTGTCAGCCCAAATGGGATAGGGCAAAGAGAGTTCTGGGAAAATACTTGCAAAGGAATAAGTGGTATTGACCGCATTACAAGTTTTGATCCTGTAAACTTGGCTTGTCAAATTGCCGGTGAGGTGACCAACTTTGACCCTTCTCTTTATTATTCTTCCGCCGACTTAAAAAAATTACCACGTACGGTGCCGCTTGCCGTTGCAGCAACCCAGGAAGCCCTTGCAAGCGCAGGTATCGATCTTGGTTCCTTTTCTGAGGAAGATTTTGAATCTCTTGGTGTACTTGTTGGGAGCGGGGGTTCTGGGTTCGACTTTTCTGAAAAACAATTCGAAATATATTTTTCACAACATAAAAACAAAATCAGCCCTTATGCGATTTCAAATTCCCTAGTGGGGATGCTGTCCAGTGAAATTTCTATGCGTTTTGGCTTTCAAGGGCGAAGTCATGTGATTTCCAACGGTTGTACAAGCTCTACCGATGCTCTAGGTTATGCATTCAACACTATTCGTTATGGCCAGGAAGATTGGTTTGTTAGTGGTGGGGTGGAGTCTTGTGTTACTCCCGCCATGATGCAAGGTTTTGAAAGAATGAAAGTCAACCCAATAAATTATAACGATGATCCTGCCCGTGGATCCCGTCCGTTCAACCGGGATCGCGAAGGATTTGTTCTGGCAGAAGGTTGTTGGATGATTGTTCTTGAAGAACTAGAACACGCTAAAAAAAGAGGCGCAAATATTGTTGCTGAGTTGGTTGGGTACGGAACTACTTGTGATGCCTATCATAGGGTAGCTATTATGCCGGATGGCAAACAATCTACGCGAGCCTTAAGACTTGCACTGAAAGATGCCCGAACTAATGAAGACGAGGTTGATTATATTAATTTCCATGGTACCTCTACGTTGATCAACGATAAAGTCGAAACTATGGCGGTTAAAAATACTTTCAACGGAAAGGCAATTAACATTCCCTCCAGTTCAACCAAATCTATGGTCGGTCATCCGCAAGGAGCATCAGGAGCTCTTGGGGTGACAGTTTCTGCACTTTCCCTAAAGAATGGATTTATGACTCCAACGATAAATATGGAAAATCCAGATCCAGAATGCGATATGGATTATATTTCAAATGTTGGTCGGGAAAAAAGAATTAACGTTGCTATAAGTAATTGCATTTCATTTGGGTCAAAAAATTCGGCAATAGTTTTAAAAAGATTCGAGTAGTCAATTAAGAATGAAAGCTATTCTGAGAATAGCTTCCCCACCGCCCAGAAAATATTAGGTAGCTTAAACACGGGGGTATGGTTTATGAAGTTGAGGGGCAAATAGTGTGCCTTAGCGATAAGGCATCTTATTCCCTTCCAGTTGCCTGATGATATCGGCTTCTATCGTGTTTTCGCTATGGATAAATTCCTCAAACTCTTTGGGACTTTTGAACTCAAAAACCTTAGGCTCTTTTTGTCCGCAGATTTCTTCATCTTGTTCTATTGTCAACAGGTTCTTTTCTATAGAGCGAATAATGAATTTTTTTCGGGTTTTTAATTTGGCAAAAATGTCCTGATATATGGGTTCCAGATTTAAGGCCATGTGAAATCTCCAGCTAAAAAAATTAGGTAAATGGATTTGGATATAATATTAGCCTCACAATATTTCAAAATCAAATCTTTTGGTTTTGCTGAAAAGTTCAAATCGTTTGCTTAACACTCGAATATTTTTGTGATATTCTAACTCTGCCTTTTTTTAAAAGGTCCCCTTGTTCCTTCTTCCCATGGGATCATTTATTCTGCAACTTTGAAACCCAACCGTAAATGGCAAAAAAATTAACACTCAGAAAGTTGACCGAAGAAATAATTCGGGAATCTAAAGGCCTTTTTACGATCAATGATTTCTCGAAAAACCTCGAAAGCCGATGGGAAAAACAGATTTCAGAGTCTGCTTTAAAAAAAGTCAGACGAATTTTACTCAATCACCATTATTTAATTGGCATAAAAGACAATGATTTTGTGTCTTGTCGGGCAGTGATTGAGAAAATCAGCCATGTTTCTCTTTCATTTCAATTAGGAACTTGGGAATTGAAGCAGGGAATGTTGATTCCTGGGCATCGCCTCATGCCATTTCTTTTGGCGGATCGACAAGAAGAAGACCTAATTTTTTTGGACCCTGATGGTAATGAGATTCAAAAATCAAAGAAAACTTTTTTTATTCAGGATGTCGCTTCATTCTATCAGTACTGCGGAAATTTCCCTGAAGAGATAAAATTAAATGAAAAAGTTCCGGGTAAAAGTTGCATGAAAGTTACAGCCTGGGATATGGATGTTTGTTATAAGAAGTTTGGTAGTAAACCGGGAGATGCCCTTTTGATAAATCTTGTTGATTTGGAAAAGGATATTTTCCAGGTTCGGCCATACTCCTCCAAGCAGTTGCGATCAGGTCGCTTGCGCAAACGTTCGCTTTACCTTGCCCTTGCCAGCCAAATGTACCCTCTTAGTCAGGATGAAAAATTCTGTTCTGAAGGACTCGAAAAGCAGTTATTGCGAGTTCTTTTTTCGCTGGAACCAGAAATATTGAAAAATATCGATGTTTTTTCTGTGACGGATTTTCTTGAATCCCTGCAGGAATGGACGGTGGTGGCTCGTGAAACAGGAGGTGTACAAATAGTTCCGGTTTGGAAGTCTGAGGAGTCAGAAACTTCCGTACGAAGCAATCAGCGTCGAACGATCAAAGGAGATTTGGGAACTCTAAATAAAATTTTTCAGGACTTGGAACTTTCTTTTGATGCGCAAGAATTCAAAGCCATTCTCTATACCGTCATGTCCTCAGATAAATATAAATTGGAAACGGTTTTTTTTCTTTTATTTGGTGGCCAGGGAGATTTGTTTAAAGACAAAAAACAGCATGAAGTTTTTTATGGGAACTTGCGAAAACTTTTATTTAAAATTTGTGAAGATTTGAAGACCAAAGAATCGATTCTTATTTCCAACCTGCGAGAACAATGCGTTGATATTAAAATGAATCTGGTTGGAATAATGAGATTTCTGGAAGATCAGGATGTGGGACTTAAGGATTTACCAGCGGAAATATTAAACCAGATCATCGAGCTCGACCAATTTTGCAACGATTCTTTGTCTCGATTTTCCATATGGGATGAACCGCCAGATCTTAAATTCATTCGTGACTTAAGAGTCGCTCTTAAAGTCGTTGCGCCTCAGCTTACAATGCTTGAGGAAGAAATATATTCCCAGATTGTAATTTATTGAATAATTCCACTCAGGCCGTGGCCTGATGTTTGTTCGATACGAACTTGCACCATATCGCCAGGTTGGTACCTTCCTTCACTTCCTTTTGCGTTTACTCTCCAGTACTGTGGATTCCTTCCCTTAAAGGAATAGCCGGGACGGGATGAGTTGCCTTCGATTAACACTTCTACTGTTTTTCCTTTATATTTTTTTCCTTGCTCTTCCGTCATTCGGTTTTGAAGTTGAATGATTTCCTGAAGCCTTTGTCTTTTTGTTTCTTCGGGAACCGAATCTTCGAACTCATTGGCTGGGGTTCCAGGTCTGGGGCTGTATGCAAACATGAAACTACTGCTATAGCCGATCCGCTCCATAATTTTCAAAGTATCTTGAAATTGAGCATCCGTTTCACCTGGGAATCCAACAATTATATCTGTCGTCAAAGAAACACCGGGCACTTCGGATTTTAATTCATCAATCAACTCTAGATACTCTTCTACTGTGTGATCGCGATGCATGGATTTTAAAATTTCGTTATTCCCGCTTTGAATAGGGAGGTGCAAATGATTTACCAATACATCGAGATCGCGGTATGCGCGAATAGTTTCTCGTGTGAAATCGTTTGGATGACTAGTCGTAAACCTTAATCTTTGCAATCCTGGTATTTCCTTTATTCTGTATAAAAGTTCATGAAAAGGTATGGGATTGGTCAGGCCGCGTTTTCCATAAGAATTAACATTTTGACCAAGAAGGATAATTTCTTTAGCTCCATGTTTGATTAGATGACGAATTTCTTGATACAGCTCATCAGGTTCGCGTGATTTCTCTCTGCCTCGGGTGAAGGGAACAATGCAGAAAGTGCAAAACTTATCGCAACCTTTAATAATGTTTACAAAAGCACTGGGGCCAGGTTTTTGGGGAAGATCACCTGGAATTTCTGGAATGGAATATATTTTTTTCGAATCGAACCCGGTCCAAACAAACGATTTTTCTGATTCACGCGCTCGGTTAACCGCTTTTCCTATGCCTTCTATTTGGTCAGGCCCCAATACAAAATTCAAAAAAGGCATGCGTTTTAACATTTTTTCGCCGTCCTGTTGACCCATGCAACCTGTTAAGCCAAGAATAAGGTCGGGCTTAATGGCCTTCAAAGGTTTGAGGCCACCAAATAATGAAAATGTTTTTTGTTCGGCTTTTTCACGTATTGAACACGTGTTAACCAGAATCAGATCGGCGTCTTCCTTTTCCCAGGTCCGACGGTAACCTGAATGGAATAGGATGAATTCCATCCTGTCTGTATCGGCCACGTTCATTTGGCATCCAAAGGTTTCCAAAAATACTTGTTTCATAAGGGAAGAATGTAAGGGAATTAGCCTTTGTTTTCAACCAAACTTTAAGTGGGCCCGTTTTTTATTTTATATAATTTATTAAAATTTAAACAAATTTAATGATATTTATAAAATTTTGTTGACAAATTAGTGGATTAGAAATAAGATTAATTTATTCCAGAAAAAGTATTTAAATAAGCACAGCCTTATGTGCTAGAACCATTTTGAGGAGGGCAATACTATGGTTAATACCAATAGCGTCCGACAAATTCGTGAGTCTAAAATGATGAGCAAGGCAGAGCTTGCTCGAAAAGCGGATGTTACCGTTCAAACCATTGATCGGATTGAAAAGGGTAATGAATGTCGGCTCGATACAAAACGTAAGATCATTTTAGCTTTAGGATATAAATTGGCCGATCGAACACAAATTTTTGAAGCCTCCTAAAAGAAAATGGTTTTCCTCTCATGCAACGTTTAAATATTGACCTAGGCGAGAGAAGCTACGATATTATTCTTGGCTCAGAGGTTCTTACGAAGTTAGGGGAATACCTCTCCAAGGTTCTTCAACCCAGCCGAATTGTTTTAGTAACCCACCCTCTTCTTTTTCAGCTTTATGGCGATAAAATTTTACCAGGATTTAAAGATCAAGGCTGGGCTCTAGATGTTATTGAAGTGCCAGAGGGGGAAACTTCAAAAACTCTGAAACAGGCAGAAATAATTTATGACCGCCTTTTGGATCTAAAATGCGATCGCAAGTCTTCGCTGATTGCATTTGGAGGTGGTGTTATAGGAGATCTTGTAGGGTTCGTTTCAGCAACTTTCCAAAGAGGCATCCCATTTGTTCAAGTTCCGACGACTTTACTTTCTCAAGTAGATAGTAGTGTTGGCGGAAAAACGGCTGTCAACCATCCCAAGGGGAAAAACATAATAGGTGCATTTCATCAACCTTGTTTGGTTGTTGCCGATTTAGATACTTTACAATCTCTTCCTAAAGAAGAATTTCGCGCCGGACTCGCTGAAGTAATTAAATATGGTGTAATTTATGATGCCAAACTGTTTAATTATTTAGAGCAGAACACAGAAAAAATTATGCAATTGGAAAAAGAATGTTTAATGCATATTATAAAAACATCATGTGCGATCAAGGCTAAAGTGGTAGAAAAAGATGAGCGCGAAAGTCATTACCGAATGATTTTAAATTTTGGTCACACACTAGGGCATGCCATAGAAGCAATAACAGGATACTCCAAATTCATCCACGGGGAAGCTGTGGCTATTGGAATGGTTTATGCGGCTAAACTATCGCACCAACTAGGTAAATGTTCCCAGGAGATTCCAGAACGAATTATGAGACTGGTAAAAAAATGTGGTTTGCCTGTAGACTTACCCGATTTAGACCCACAGATGATAATAGAATCTCTTTACCACGATAAAAAAACTATGAATAATAAAATCAAATTTATTCTAGTTAGGGAAATCGGCGAAATAGAAATTGTTAATGACATGCCGGAGAAGGATATTAGAAAATTACTGTAAAAAGAAATTTAAATGAAACCAGAAAAATTCAAAATATTTTATGTAAGCATTTATTTTTTCTTTTCTATGTTACAATTTGCCTAGTGGCATTATTCTTAGCGTTAGTTGTTTCATAAATATTCTTTCCTAAAGAGGTTATTCTCGTTTTAAAGTTTTCTATTTTATCTAGTGGTAGTAGTGGTAATTCGATTTACGTTGAGGCAGGAGGAAAACGTATTTTGATTGATGCAGGTTTGAGCGAAAGAAAACTTTCTGCACGTATGACTCGTATTGACCGCAGTTTTTCAGGAATGGATGCGGTGTTCGTTACACATGAACACTCGGATCATATTCGTGGCGTTGGCCCTCTCTTAAGAAGACACGAGATTCCATTTTATACGACAGAAGGGACATGGCGACGTGCGAATCATATTATTGGAAAGGTGAGTAATTGTAATATGATTCGTAAGAATGAACCGGTGCATTTCGGGGAACTCTCAGTGGAACCTTATTCAACTCCTCACGATGCGGAGGAGCCTGTTGCTTTCGTCATCCGTTATCAAGAAAAAAGCCTGGGTATCGCTACAGATCTTGGCCGGGTTACCCCTGAGGTCACAAAAAAATTGAAAAACCTTGATGCATTATTGGTCGAAGCCAATCACGATATATCTATGTTAGAAGCTGGTCCTTATCCTTGGATTACAAAGAAGCGAATAAAAAGTGATGTCGGCCATCTTTCTAATGAAGCCTGCGGTGAACTATTAGCATCGGTAACTCATTCCAATTTAAAATTGGTTGCGCTGATGCATATGAGTGAAACTAATAACCATCCTGAATTGGCAAAAATTACTGCTCAGCAGGCTCTCGGTGAATCATCACCTGAAATAATTTTGGCAAAACAGAACCATCCGACCGAACTACTCTCAATATAAACGTCGTTATTTTTATCTAAATGGATTCTAATCCAGAAGAAGTCATGGGTTGCTTTCTTGGAATGGCTGTAGGAGATGCTATGGGCCGTGCCGTGAAGGGTTTAAAGCCGGAGGCTATTAGGCAAATATTTGGGACTATTGAAGATTATAAAGATGTACGAAATATAATAGGAAAGGGCACCAAGAACTATCGAATGCAAGGTTTATATGGTGCGCCCACACAATGTGCTCTTGCTGCTTGCGATGGTATTTTAAAAAATAAAAAAAAGTTTACCGAGGAAACGGTACACAATTTTAAGAACCTATCAAATAGTGGTCCCGAAAATTATTTTGGGGTATTTAGAAGTTCTGAAAGTTATCTTTGGAAAGCTGTGGACTTATTGGATGATAGACTTCTTGTAGAACCGACCCCTTTAAGTTCTGCGACAGGGTTGTTTACTTCTCTTTCTGTTCCGCTTGCTTTATTTTATAAAAATTGGTCAAAAACACTTGCTAGTCAATGTTTCCAGTTGACTATGGTTTTTAGCAGTCATCCGCTTGAGATTGTTGGTTCAGTGCTTAACGGATTTTTGGTTACCCGTTTTTTAAGTATGGAAGGGAGTGAGTTAGTACAAAAAAGAAAAGAAATTTTGCAAGAGGCTGTTGAAGTTTGTGTTCAGGCTGAGATGGAATATCAAAGCTCTTTTAATGTATTCGAAAATGAATGGATAATTAAACCTAAAAATGCTTTTAGTCATACTTTGCAAGGTTTGATTGTCCAAATTGAAAAACCGGAAAAAGAAGTTTTGCAATGGATCGTTGAAAATGCCAATGGTTATAGCAACAGAGAAATAAGGTACGCCTCCCAAGGATTTGTTCTTAATTTAATTCTTTTGGCATTGTATTGGATATTAAACCGTGAAAACGATTTCTCCTTTGCATCTATTCTTAGGCAAGGACGAGAAACAGATAAATTAGGTGCGTTAGTTGGGGCATGGACCGGTGCACTTCAGGGTGCACAAGCCATTCCTGAAAATTTAAAAACGGGTTTGGTCAATGGCCGTGAAATTCGGTTAAGAGGCGATGCATTGTTTCATAGGCGTATGAATAAAGATGCGAAGGTTCTCGTTGATATGGAAATAGGTTTAACGAATAAGGAAGCAGAAGAAGCAAAACGCTGTCTGCCCAAGGAGACACGAAAAGTTTTAAAATCGATCAAAATAGATTTTTCGGAAGATGAGGAGGATATAGTCCCTTCCAAAGAAGACAGAGCTCAATGGAGAAAATTTCAGAAAGAAAAAACTAAGGCAAAACGGGACCGGCGTAAAAATCTTCCTAATGATTTTTTTTGATTCTATATCTATCCAACATAATACCAATTTCAGTTTTGATTGCCTTGTAAAGCCGGAGACATCTTATAGAAGCTTAAAGACATTAAAGTTATTGTAAGTTGCTTCCGAGGCTAACAGGGAATTGGAAAACAGCCTCTCGTATTAAATTAAAATTTGATTCGGAGTCGAATCCGTTATTGGAAGGTTTGTTTGCATAGTCAAGCAATAAAGAGCCTAAAAGTTCATTCTCAATCTGATTTTCTTCCAGAATATTCTTTGCCTTTTCAATCTGTTTGTGTTCCAGGTAAAGAACAACAAGGAGCAGGACATATTTGTAGCTTGCCTGTGGTTGGTTGGAATCAATTGCTTTTTTATAGATTTCGATAAGGGCTTGAGGGTCTTCCATTTCTAGGTAAACCTTTTGAGCTCGAATTAAACAGGCGATGTTGCAGGTTTCTTCAAAACCAGCAAACCATTTCTTAAGGGCAATTTTAGGTTTCCCTGTTTCCAGATAGATATCGCCTAAAAATAAATGGGCATCAGAATTTTTGTTCCAAGCCTTTAGTGCTTGTTTGAAATCGGATATCGCAGGATCGCGTTTGTCTTGTTCCCAATTTTGTTTGCCCCGAGCAAACAGAAAACGACTTTTATTTTTAACCTCTTCGTCCCATTCTTTTTTGTTGCCCCTTATTAGAGGAAGAATTTTATCCTGAGCAATTAAAACATTCTTCCAATCCTGTTGTTTTAAAAAAGCATCACGAAGACGGATCAAAGGCCGAACGGCTTTCGGGTTGTCTCGATGGATTTTTTTCAGCAAAATTATTTCATCTTCAATTTGGCCAGCTTGTTCATAAGTTGTTGCCAGGTCAAACAATACAGAAATATTCTCAGGACCTAGTTTCAAAACTTTTTTTTGTATATTGGCAGCAAGGACTTTTTCTCCTTGAGAGCATAGAATTTTTCCTTTAAGGCTCAAAGCTTGAATATGGTTGGGTGAAGCATCAAGGACTTTATCTATGAGAGATAAAGCTTTTTCTAGTCTTCCGCCAAGAAAAAAATTTTCTGATTTATTAAACAAATTTTCAATTCGTCTGAGTTTACTTTCGCCTCTACTCTTTTGAAGGTTTAATTTCCAACGTGAGAATATATTTTTTAAATTAAAAGTCCAAAATATTGCAATGCTAATCAAAACGCCTGTAAAAACAGCAGTGAGCAAGAGGACAACAGTTGGAAGCTTGAAGGTTAGGCTTTGTGTTAAGTGAAAAGTGGACTCATGTGGATTTAAAAAAGCTATGTATATGGAGAATAAAACAAAGAGTAGAGAAAAAACAATATGTTTCAATGACAAGGTTAAGGCTCCTTGGTAAATTGGGTTTTTTGGTTATCAAGGGAAGAGTGTTTTTCAATTTCGCTAAGGCAGTGTATGCAGAACTCTGTATAGGGCATGATTTCAAGTCTGGTTTCAAGAATTTCTTGTTTGCATTGTTCGCAGATTCCATATTCTCCATCCTCCACTTTTTTTAATGCCGCTTCCACTTGTTTTAATTTAACCCATTCGTGCTCTTCCAGGTCCCCTTGTAATTTTCTGCCGTATGAGCGTGCCGCATCATCAGTGATATCAGCCATTTGTTCAACTTCGTTACTTTTTTTGTTGTG
>Ga0315336_1000883_pt1 | contig 68095 bp, 69 predicted proteins | sample ASW5metaG_FD_204512 | JGI IMG/M metagenome (GOLD analysis project Ga0315336, IMG submission 204512) | Ammonia-oxidizing marine archaeal communities from Monterey Bay, California, United States - ASW #5 | ecosystem: Environmental > Aquatic > Marine > Intertidal zone | place: USA: California... | reverse complement strand
CGCGACGGCGATCTCTCAAGTCATTCAGATCCGCTTGATCTCCGACGGCGCGATCAGAATAACTTTGCCGCCGACATCGCCCTTCATGCGCAGGAAGAATCCGCGCTGCAAATATTTTTCGATCTGGTCTTCACGCACCGACAACTGGTTCTTGGCGTGATGCTTCACATCGCCCAAAGCAGGATCGGCCACACGGAACAGTCCGTTGGGATAGCGATGCGGTGAAAATATTTCGCCGTCCGGGCCGATATACTCCCAACTCATCTAAAATCCCGCATCCGGTTTGATCAGCTTTTGTCGTTGTCGAGTTTGGGGATGTGAGAGCCCTCACCGGCCGACAACAAGCCGGTCTTTGCGTAGAGATCCAGCTTGGCGCGGGTGTCGGTGATGTCGAGGTTGCGCATGGTCAGCTGACCGATCCGGTCCGCCGGCGCGAACGGCGCATCCTCAACCTTCTCCATGCTCAACCGCTCCGGCGCATAGGTCAGATTGGGGCTTTCGGTGTTCGTGATCGAATAGTCGTTGCCGCGGCGCAGCTCGAGCGTCACCTCGCCGGTGATCGCGCGCGCCACCCAGCGCTGCGCGGTTTCGCGCAACATCAAGGCCTGTGAATCGAACCACCGCCCCTGATAGAGCAACCGGCCAAGCCGCATGCCGCTGATGCGGTATTGTTCGATAGTGTCTTCGTTGTGGATGCCGGTGACGAGACGCTCATAGGCAATGTGAAGCAGCGCCATGCCGGGCGCTTCGTAGATGCCGCGGCTCTTCGCCTCGATGATCCGGTTCTCGATCTGGTCGCTCATGCCAAGACCATGCCGGCCGCCGATGGCATTGGCCTCGAGGAACAGCGCGACGGGATCGGCGAATGTCTTGCCGTTCAGCGCAACCGGCTGACCATCGACAAATCGCACCGCGACCTTCTCGGCCTTGACGACGCAGTCGTCGCGCCAGAACGGAACGCCCATGATCGGATTGACGATCTTGATGCCGCTGTCGAGGTGTTCGAGATCCTTGGCCTCATGCGTCGCACCAAGGAGATTGCTGTCGGTCGAATACGCTTTCTCCGCGCTCATCTTGTAGGCGAAACCGTGCGCGGTCATGAACGCCGACATTTCCGAGCGGCCACCCAGTTCATCGATGAATTGCTGATCGAGCCACGGCTTGTAGATTCGCAGGTCCGGATTGGTCAGCAGTCCGTAGCGATAGAACCGTTCGATATCGTTGCCCTTGTAGGTCGAGCCGTCGCCCCAGATGTTGACGCCGTCTTCCTTCATGGCCGAGACCAGCATGGTGCCGGTCACCGCGCGCCCAAGCGGCGTGGTGTTGAAGTATGCGATGCCGCCGGTCGAGACATGGAATGCGCCGGATTGAATGGCGGCAATTCCTTCGTGAACCAACTGCGCGCGACAATCGACGAGGCGGGCCTTCTCGGCGCCGAACTCCATCGCCTTGCGCGGAATCTCGTCGTAGTCGGCTTCGTCGGGCTGGCCCAGATTGGCGGTATAGGCAAAAACACGCGCGCCCTTTTGCTTCATCCAGAGCAGCGCTGCGCTGGTGTCGAGCCCGCCCGAAAAAGCGATGCCGACATTTTCTCCCTTGGGGAGGCTTTTCAGAATCGTAGTCATCGAACGTCCATTCAATAGGCCGCGGCCAAGATCGACTTTCTATAGAAAGATTGGGGGGCGATGGGAAGGCCGGGGAGCGCCCCTCTTTTGTCGTCCCGGCGAAGGCCGGGACGGCGCGGAGAGCAATAGTTCGCTATTCCGCAGCGCCCGGCCTGATCCTCGGTGTCTCCCCGACATCGTGGCCGAGCAGCTTCTGCCGCCAGCGATAGCCGGGCCAGGCAAAGCGCGTCAGCCACACATCGACGCCGTAGTCGGTCAGCCGTGTCGACGGCCAGCGATAGATCAAGGCGTAGACCAGCCAGATCACGATGAACGACACGGTGCCGGAGAACAGCACGTCAGTGAAAAAGTGTCCGCCGAACGACATCCGCAATCCGCCGGTCAGAATGCCGAAGGCCGTGGCCGCGACATAAGCCAGCGGACGCCATGCAGGCGGTGTCAGTGCCGCGGGGGCATAGGTCCAGAATGCGGTGGCGCCTTCGCCGGAGAAGAACGAACAGTTCTTCGGGCACGCGCCGCGCGGATCCCACCACGGCTTGAAGTCGAGCTTGCCGTTGAACTCGGTCACCACCACGGGACGCGGGCGGCCCCAGTATCCCTTGAACACGACATTCGAGAGCACGATGGCGGTGAGCAGCATCGTCACCAGCAGAAACACCATCGCGCGGCCGGAGATCATCAGCGGCTTCACCGGACGGAACAGCTTGACGACCAGCGACACCAGCGCGGGCATCACGAGGCCCCACGCAATCCACATCGCGCCGTCGCGCGCGATCGCAGCCCATGTGCTGGATTTCAGCGGAAAAGTTTTGGTCGTCGCGTCGTAGAAAAATGCCGCGACTTTCAGATCGAGTTCGGGATAGAGACCGAACAGCAATCCGAAAACCACTGAAATCACGAGTGCGATGACAAGTCCGGTCCGGTTCATGAGGGGTGTGTAGCCGAGGCGGCAGGGGAATAAAAGTGGCCCCGGAGGGCTTCCGGCCAAGCGGTAAACCTGTGCTAGGCTCTGCAAAACTCTTGCAGAACTCTTGCAGAACTCTTGCAGAACAAGCTCGAAAAGCTCCGGGAGCGCCGAAACCTCATGCCTAAACCTATCCTCGATTTCTGGTTCGATTTCTCCTCGGTGTATTCGTTTCTGGCCGCCATGCGCATCGCGCCGCAGGCGGATGCTGCCGGTGTTCAGGTGCGGTGGAAGCCGTTTTTGCTGGGGCCGCTTTTCGCCAAACAAGGCATGAAGGATTCGCCGTTCAACCTGTTTCCGGTAAAGGGCCAGCACATGATCCGCGACGTGAAGCGAACCGCCGATGACATCGGCGTCGGCTTCCAATGGCCGGATGCGTTTCCGCAATCGTCAGTGCTGGCAAGCCGCACAGCGCTGGTGGGATTGAAGGACGATTGGGGACATGATTTCAGCCGCGCCGTGTTCCTCGCCGAATACGCCGAGAACCGTGTGATCTCGGATCAGGCCGTGATCGCGGATATCCTGACCAGACTGAATGTGCCGGTGGATGCGACGTTTGCGCGTGCGCAGGGCGACGATATCAAGGCCGAGTTGCGCGACCTGACGGCGGACGCCGACAAGCGCGGCTTCTTCGGCGCGCCGACATTCACCACTGCGGACGGCGAATTGTTCTGGGGCAACGACCGGCTCGAACAGGCGCTGCGCTGGGCGAAGAAGTAATTTCCGTGACGCGTATTATCGCGGCAGAGGCGGTAACGGCGGCCGCGCCGGAGGCAGCGAACGCCACACGCCGGCGTTACGGCCCGCGATCATCCAGTAGATCACGCCGCCGAGGATGCCGGCACCGACCATCACTTCGAGATGCCGCCGCACGATGCCGTTGAACGCCATGTTCACGGTGTCGAACGGAATGAAGGCGAGATAACAAGACAGTCCGGCAACGCCGCCCGCCACGGCGTAAGCGAGAATATGCCGGATCGAAAAGGCTTCGGTGATCAGCACCAGCAATAACGCGGGCAGCAGCGCAAAGCCGCTGATCAGCAGAAACCCGAAGCCGAGCACGAGATTGATCGCGCCCTGATCGACGTTGAAAGACGACACATCGCTCACTTCCGGAAAGAACAGCGCCCAAAGCACCACCGCGCCCGCCACGAAACACGCGGCGAGAAATCCGAAGAAGATTGCGAACAGTCGTCCGATCACGGCCATGAATTAATCCAATCCCAAATCTCGAACGTCATTCCGGGGCGCGAGCAAAGCGAGCGAGCCCGGAATCCATTGTAAGATGCGACTGGATTCCGGACCGGCGCTGCGCGCCGTCCGGAATGACGGAGAGGCAAACCTGACCGTCATCGCGCAGCCTCTCAATCCGTCATCGCCATGGCGCGCAGCGCCTGACGCTCGCGCGCGGAGAGCTTTTCGGTTTCCGATTTCAACTGTCCGCAGGCGGCGAGAATGTCGCGGCCGCGCGGGGTGCGCACCGGCGACGAATAGCCCGCGTTGAAAATGTACTCGGAAAACTTTTCGATCTGATCCCAGTCCGAACACTCGTACTTGGTGCCGGGCCACGGATTGAACGGAATCAGATTGATCTTGGCGTGTACGCCCTTGAGCAGCTTCACCAGCAGCTTCGCGTCATCGAGCGAGTCGTTGACGCCCTTCAGCATCACATATTCGAAGGTGATGCGGCGTGAGTTCGACGAGCCGGGATAGGCCCGGCACGCATCCAGCAATTCCTTGATCGGGTATTTCTTGTTCAGCGGCACCAGTTCGTTGCGCAACTCATCGCGCACCGCATGCAGCGAGATCGCCAGCATCACGCCGATCTCGTCGCCGGTGCGTGCGATGTTCGGCACCACGCCCGACGTGGAAAGCGTGATGCGGCGGCGTGAGATGCCGATGCCTTCGTTGTCCGAGACAATCAAGAGCGCGTCGCGCACGGCTTCAAAATTGTACAGCGGCTCGCCCATGCCCATCATCACCACGTTGGTGACGAGGCGGTTGCCGTTCGGCGTTTCGCGGTCGATCCAGTCATTCAGCCGGTCGCGCGCCACCATCACCTGACCGAGAATTTCGCCGGCGGTGAGATTGCGCACCAGCCGCTGGGTGCCGGTGTGGCAGAACGAACAGGTCAGCGTGCAGCCGACCTGCGACGACACACACAGCGTGCCGCGATCGGTTTCGGGAATGTAGACGCACTCGACCTCGTGGGCGCGGCCGGCGGAATCGCCCGGCAATCGCAGCAGCCACTTGCGGGTGCCGTCATTGGAGATTTGTTCGGCGACGACTTCTGGCCGGTCGACGGTGAAATGCTTTTCCAGTTCGGCCCGCATGTCTTTCGACACGTTGGTCATGTCGGCAAAGGTCTGCGCGCCGCGCACATACATCCAGTGCCAGAGCTGCTGCACGCGCATCTTGCGCTGCTTTTCCGCCACGCCGATCTCGCCGAGACGGTCAGCCAGCTCCTCGCGCGACAGGCCTACCAGCGACGGCTTGGCCGGCGGCACGTAGGTTTCAAGGGCCGTCTTTTCGAGGACGCCGGATGCTTCGGTTATAGTCATGGCGATATGGGTCTCGGGAAAATTTGCGGCGGCACAGGGCCGGGCGTCACGGAACCCTCAAGTTCCGTAACCCGCTATATAGAGCCAATATCGGGGAATTGCGACCCGTCTTTAGCGCCGGCACTCCTGCCCCAGCTTGTCCAGCGCCTGCGACAGTCCCTTGAGCGGGAATGAGTCGGTGGTTTCTGTGCCCTTGGCGGAGACGCCCTTCACCACGGCATCCGCGCCCTTGCGCAGCGCGTCCACCAGCCGGTCTTCCTCGGCGGCATTCTTGATCCAGAGCCCGTCGCCCTGCGAATACATCGCAAAACGCGAACCGCCGACTTCGAGCGAGCCTTCAGAGCCCGGCTTCAGCGCATAGCCGATCATGATCGAAACTTCGTTCGACACCTTCTCGGCGGGCCGCGTCGAAATGAACGCATAGGACGGATCGCGCGGGCGGTTCGGCGGATTGGTTTTCGACGACGCGGGCTTGGCGAGCGCAAAGCAAACCTTCTTGCCGTTCGGCGTCGCGGTGTAAGCGCCCCATGTGCCGAACTGGCCGATCAGCGACGGCTCGGCGCTGCCCGCTGCTGCTGCCGGTTTCGCGGGCGCGGCGCTTTTCGAAGATTTTGCGGGAACAGGTTTTTGCGCTGCTTTGGGCGCTGGCTTGGCGGCTTTTGATGGAGCGCTCTTGGACTGAGGTGTTTGGGCGGCCGCAGCGTTTGCAAAGCCGACAACCGGCAACGCAGCCACCAAAATTACCATCGCTCGCTGCAAGGACATCACCAAAATTGGTTCCTTCAATATTGTGACTGCAAGATGGCTCACTGACGCGGGGACGTTCAATAGACCCCAAACCGCTTGTTGGAAAGTTAACCCAAGGCTCCCGCATACCGCTGCGCTTTGCCGCATCGTCTGGCAGGATCTCGGTCCGGGAGAATCCAAACCACAGCGAGGACGGCGCCCGGCCGTGAATGCGTCTTTCCGAAAGCCCAGTGTTTCAAACATAGTTACACCCCGCAAGCATGATCGCCAACCCGCGATTGCGATTGTAGGGCCGCGCCAAATCCGGCAAGAAGTCGGCCTGTCCTCACGAACTTTTTCAGGTGCGCCATGAAAGCCATTCTCTGCTCGCAATATTGCGGACCCGACGATCTCGTGCTGAGCGATATTCCTGATCCGGTCGCAGGCCCCGGCGAAGCCGTGATCGCGATCAAGGCCGCCGCGCTGAATTTCTTCGACCTGCTGATGATTCAAGGCAAGTATCAGGTGAAGCCGCCGTTTCCGTTTTCTCCCGCCGCTGAAATCGCCGGTGTGGTCGAGAGCGTCGGCGCCGGTGTCACCGATCTGAAGCCCGGCGATCGCGTCGCAGCCTCATGCGGACACAACGGCGCGCGGCAGAAGATCGCACTGCCGGCCAATTCAATCGTCAAGATTCCCGATGCGCTCGACTTCGATCGCGCCGCCGGTGTCATCGTGATTTACGGCACGGCACTCCATGCGCTGGAAGATCGCGCCGATCCAAAACCTGGTGAAACGCTCGCAGTGTTCGGCGCTGCCGGTGGCGTCGGCTTGGCTGCCTGCGAGCTCGGCAAGGTGCTGGGGCTGAAGGTGATCGCCTGCGCGTCGTCGGATGAGAAGCTTGAATTCGCCAAGAAGCACGGCGCGGAGCTGACCATCAACTACGCCAAGGAAGATTTGAAGGAAGCGCTCAAGCGCGTCGGCGGCGAGAAAGGCATCGACATCGTGTTCGATCCGGTCGGCAGCAGCTACGCCGAAATCGGCGTGCGCTCGCTCGGATGGAAGGGCCGCTTCCTGGTGATCGGTTTCGCCGCCGGCGAAATTCCGAAAATCCCGCTCAATCTCGCATTGCTCAAGGGTTGCGACATTCGCGGCGTGTTCTGGGGCGCGCACATGAAGCGCGAGCCGAAGGCAGGCCGCGCCGCGCTCGAAAAGCTGATGAAGTGGGCCGCCGAGGGAAAAATTTCATCCCATGTCGACAGCACCTTCCCGCTGGAAAAGACCACCGAAGCGCTCAAGGTGCTCGCCGAGCGCAAGGCGATGGGCAAGGTGATCCTGCATCCGTGATGAGCGACACAAAGATGCGTCATGCGCGGGCTTGACCCGCGCATCCATCATTCTTTGTGAAAAGTGCTTTTCAAAGGATGGATTGCCGGGTCAAGCCCGGCAATGACATTCTGCAATTCAATCACGCCGCTGGATCTTGATCATCCAGCCCGCGCGTCAGCGCGGTATGCGCAGCCTTGCGATGCTCCGGCGTGATGTGGCTCGACACCATCCGGATCGCAGTGGCCAGCACCGCCGCGTCGTCGGTGAAGCCGAGCACCGGCAGCATGTCCGGAATGAAATCGAACGGCAGCACGAAATAGGCGATCGCGCCCAGCAGCGCTGCCTGCACATGGCGCGGCGTCTCGCGGTCGAAGGCGCAGTAATAGGCCGACAGAAGATCCTCGGCGAACGGCAGTCTGGTCGCGACGCGCTTGAGCTTGAGCCAGAAGCCGTGGCGCACGCGCTCGGGATCTTTCGCGAGCTTTTCCGCCCGCTCAAAATGCGCCGTATCGTCGGTGGCCATGGTCGGGTTCCCTCACAGAGCGCAGCGATCCGCGCCGCAGGCTTTACGTAGGAATTCTAGCCCCCGCCACAAGGCGTCATTGCAAGGAGCGCTTGCGACGAAGCAATCCAATCTTGTCTGCTATTCTGGATTGCTTCGCTTCGCTCGCAATGACGGGGGAAGTACGGCACTCCGCATCGGTCCTGCTGGCCCGCAGCGGCAATCATGCGCCCACTATCCTGTCCATGGCTTCCGCAAGCGCAATGTCGCGCGCGGTCACGCCATCCGCGTCGTGGGTGGAGAGCACCACCTCGACGGTTTTATAGACGTTGCGCCATTCCGGATGATGATCGCTTTTCTCGGCGACCAGCGCCGCGCGGGTCATGAAGCCGAACGCCTCGTTGAAATCCTTGAAGGTGAAGGTCCGCGCAATCGCATCGCGGCCGGGCACCTCCGACCAGCCCTTAAGCTTCGCCAGCGCCGTGCGCCGCGCTTCCGCCGATAACCGCTCCACCATGATGGCCTCCCTGATCACCCGAACTTTACAGCTCTTTACGATCCCTGCCCTTGCCTTCCCAAACAAATCGCAAGAGCAATAGGTCCGTACCCGTACCCGATTTCCAATAGACGGTACTGGGTCACGGAAAAGCCGCTCTCGGGCCGCTAACCATTCCGAACATGGAACCTGCGGATATGCCGATGATCTGGTATGATGCACGCGAACGCCGGGAGGCGCGGTAACCCATGGGCTTTCGCGACATGTTCACCAGATCGATGGATTCGGAGGCTCCCCGGCCGCCGGGTACGACCAAGCCGCACCGGATGAAGGCCGTGCTTGTGGTGGTCGCCGCCGTGCTGGCGATGATCGCTGCCGTCGGCGGCGCGACCTACTGGATGAACCGGCCGGTGCATCTGAGGATCGCGGTCGGCCCTCCCTACAGCGATGACGTCAAGGTCATCCAGTCGGTGTCGCAGATCTTCTCGCGCGACCGGAAGTATGTCCGGCTGCGGCCGATCATCACCGACGGAACCTCCTCAAGTGCTGCCAGCCTGAACGCCGGCACCACCGATCTCGCGGTTGTCCGGGGCGACGTCGAACTGCCGAAAGACGCGCAGGCGGTGGCGAGCATCCGCAAGAATTTCGCCGTGCTGTGGGCGACCGGCGGCAAGCGCAAGGGCGGCATCACCACCATCGAACAACTGGCCGGCAAGCGCGTCGGCGTGATCGGCCGCACCCAGGCGAACGTCAATTTGCTGAAGGTGATCCTGACCCAGGCCGGCGTGAAGCCCGACAGCGTCCATGTGGTTCAGTTCTCGACCACCGGCTTTGTCGAACAGCTCAAGAAGGAAAAGATCGACGCGATGCTCGCGGTCGGTCCTTTGACCAGCAAGATCACCACCGACGCCATCAACGTCACCTCACGCGACGGCAAGCAGCCGGTGTTCCTGACGCTCGACGGCGCGGACGCCGTGGCGCAGAAATTCCCGGCCTATGAATCCGGCGAAATTCCCGCAGGCACCTTCGGTGTCGCGCGGCCGAGCGAGAAGATCGATACCATCACCTTTGCGCATCACATCGTGGCGCGGAAATCCCTGTCCGAGCTGACCGTCGGCGCGTTCACGCGGCAGCTGTTCGCGATCCGCCCGACCATCCAGAGCGAATTCCCGCTCACCGCCAAGCTGGAAACGCCAGACACCGACAAGGACGCCGCGATCCCGGCGCATCCGGGTGCCGCCGCTTACGTCGACGGCGAGGAAAAGAGTTTCCTCGATAAATACAGCGATTACATCTGGGGCAGCCTGATGGCGCTGTCCGCGCTCGGCTCGGCGGGCGCATGGTTTGCGAGCTATCTGCGCAAGGATGAGCGCGTCACCAATTCCAACTTGCGCGAACGGCTGCTGGAAATGCTGACGGCGGCGCGCAAGACGACCTCGATCGACGAACTGGATGCGATGCAGGCGGAAGCCGACGAGATCATGCGCGAGACGCTGCATCGTTTCGAGGACGGAGCGATCGAGGAAGGATCGCTCACCGCTTTCAGCATCGCGCTGGAGCAATTCCACAACGCGGTGGCGGATCGCAAAACATTCCTGCTCGACATGGCCTCGAATTCCGCGCGTCCAGCGCGTAGCCACGTCGCCTGAGCGCAAGCGCTTAGTTCTGGCCGCGCCACTTGCGCAACGTCTCCATGAGTTCGTCGCGCGTGTAGGGTTTTCGCAGCACCTGATGACGGGCAAGCGCAGCGGGCACGCCCGCAGGCCCGGAATAGCCGGTGACAAATGCGAACGGGATCTTCTGGCGTTGAAGTTGTTCGGCCACGACAAAACTCTTCTCGCGGATCAATCCGACATCGAGCAGTACGAAAGCCGGTGCGCGCGCGGCGATCATTTGCAAGGCCTCGGCGACATTGCGGGCGGTGCGGACCGACGCCACGCCGAAACCTGTGATGGTCTCGACAGTGTCCATGGCGATCAGCGTATCGTCCTCGACCACGAGGACGTCGGAGGGAAGGCCGGCAGGGCTTTGGGCCGCCGGCCCGGTGGGGTCGATGGGTTGCATTGTCGATGTCCTGAACGACTGTTGAGCGGACGCCCGTTGGGACCCCGGCCGCGACGCCAAAAGCCATCGGACCGGTTCCCGGACGGAACCCATCACATAAAAGGCCGTTTAGTCTGTGCACTTTTGCACACAGGCACTCAGGAACCTGCGTTAGGTTGATCACGGTGACGGGGGACCCATGACACGACAACAACAGGCCAAGGAACAGGCCAAGGCGGGCCACGACGGCCGCCCGTTCAACAATCTGCTGCGCCACCTGAGCGATTCGGATTTTGCCTTGGTGGAACCGTTTCTGGAGACCACCAGCGCCAAGGCGGACGACCTGCTTTACAACCCCGGCGACGATGTCGAGACGGTGCATTTTCCATGCGGGCCGAGCCTTGTCTCGTTTCTTGTGGCGAACGAAGACGGACGCGACGTCGAAACCATTCTGGTCGGCCGCGAAGGGGCTGTGGGCGGTATCGTCAGTCAGGGGTTTCTGCCGGCCTACACGCGCATCACGGTCAAGGTCGCCGGTCCTTTTGTGCGCCTGCGCGTCTCGAAACTCGACGCCGCCAAGGCCAAATCGCCGACGTTGCGCCTTCTGTTCGCGCGCTATGCCGATTGCATGCTGGCGCAGATGTTTCAGTCGACCGCCTGCAATGCCATTCATTCCATCGAACAACGCACCGCGAAGTGGATTCTCTCGGCGCGGGAGCGAACCGGCGAGGATCTTGTTCCCCTCACCCACGAGCAGCTTTCCACCATGCTGGGGGTGGGCCGGAGCTACACCAGCCGCGTGATCCAGACCTTCAAGGCCGAGGGCATTCTGGAAACCCGCCGAGGGGCCATCCTGATCCGCAACCACGATGCCCTCGCGGGCCGGTCCTGCCTCTGCAACGACGCCGTCAAAGCCCATTTCGACGAGGTCCTGCTGGGGGTCTATCCGACGGCGGAAAACGGGGTTAATGGCCGCCAAAAGCCCCTTAAATAGGCTCTCAAAGACCCCAAAATCGCATTGTTTTTCGTGAAATCCTGACTATATTGCGCCGCAAGAAGTCAAGCGTGCCCGGTTCAGTGTGGACCGGGCCGGATTTTTTTTGGGCCGGTCGCTGACAGACCCCCTTTGCGGACCGCACTCACCGCGGCCAGAACGAAAACGAAAATGAAATTGCGAAACATCGCCATCATCGCCCACGTCGACCATGGCAAGACCACGCTCGTCGACAAGCTGCTCCAGCAATCCGGCACCTACCGCGACAACCAGCGGCAGGTCGAGCGCGCGATGGACTCCAACGACATCGAGCGCGAGCGCGGCATCACCATTCTTGCCAAGTGCACCTCGGTCGAGTGGGAAGACACCCGCATCAACATCGTCGACACGCCGGGCCACGCCGATTTCGGCGGTGAGGTCGAGCGCATCCTGTCGATGGTCGACGGCGTGATCGTTCTCGTCGATGCCGCCGAAGGCCCGATGCCGCAGACCAAGTTCGTGGTCGGCAAGGCGCTCAAGCTCGGCTTGAAGCCAATCGTCGCCATCAACAAGGTGGACCGTCCCGACGCGCGCGTCACCGAAGTGGTCAACGAAGTGTTCGACCTGTTCGCAGCGCTCGACGCCACCGACGATCAGCTCGACTTCCCGATCCTTTACGGCTCGGGCAAGAACGGCTGGATGGGCACCAGCATCGACGACAACGGCAACGGCATGAAGCCGCTGTTCGATCTCGTCGTCAAACACGTCGCGCCGCCGGTGGTTGAAGAAGGTCCGTTCCGTCTGCTCGGCACCATTCTCGAAGCCAACCCCTATCTCGGCCGCATCATCACCGGCCGCATCTCGTCGGGTTCGGTGAAGCCGAACCAGTCGGTGAAGGTGTTGTCGCGCGACGGCAAGACGGTCGAAACCGGCCGTATCACAAAAATTCTCGCGTTCCGCGGCCTCGAGCGCCAGCCCGTCGAGCTGGCCGAAGCCGGCGACATCGTTGCGATCGCGGGCCTCACCAAGGGCACCGTCGCCGACACCTTCTGCGACCCCACCGTCGAGACGCCGATCCAGGCGCAGCCGATCGATCCGCCGACCGTGTCGATGTCGTTCATCGTCAACAACTCGCCGCTGGCGGGCACCGAAGGCGACAAGGTCACCAGCCGCCTGATCCGCGACCGCCTGCTGCGCGAAGCCGAAGGCAACGTCGCGCTGCGCGTGGTCGAAGCCTCCGACCGCGATTCGATGGAAGTCTCGGGCCGCGGCGAATTGCAGCTCGCGATCCTGATCGAAAATATGCGCCGCGAAGGTTTTGAACTCTCCGTGTCGCGTCCGCGCGTGGTTCTGACCAAGGACGACAACGGCCAGATTCTGGAGCCGATCGAGGAAGTCGTCGTCGACGTCGACGAGGAATTCTCCGGCGTGGTCGTGCAGAAGATGAGCGAGCGCAAGGCCGAGATGATCGAGATGCGCCCATCCGGCGGCAACCGCCTGCGTCTGGTGTTCTACGCGCCGACCCGCGGCCTGATCGGCTATCAGGGCGAACTGATGACCGACACCCGCGGCACGGCGATCATGAACCGCCTGTTCCACGACTATCTGCCGTACAAGGGTGAAATCCAGGGCCGCCGCAACGGCGTGCTGATTTCCAACGAGCAGGGCGAGGCCGTGGCCTACGCGATGTTCAAGCTGGAAGATCGCGGCCCGATGATGATCGAGCCGGGCTGGAAGGTCTACAAGGGCATGATCGTCGGCGAGCACACCCGCGAGAACGATCTCGAGATCAACGTGCTCAAGGGCAAGCAGCTCACCAACATCCGCACCACCTCGAAGGACGAAGCGGTGCGCCTGACCCCGCCGATCCGCATGACGCTGGAAAAGGCGCTGGCCTATATCGAGGACGACGAGCTGGTGGAAATCACCCCGAAGTCGATCCGCCTGCGCAAGCGGCATCTCGATGCCAACGAGCGCAAGCGCGCCGAAAAGAGCAAGGTCGCGCTGGTCGGATAAGATCGCAGCCAGACGAAAACAAAAATGCCCGGCCTTGTGCCGGGCATTTTCATATGTGACGCAGCGTGTGCTTTACGCCGGTGCGGCTGAAATCGCGTAGGCCAGGTTGGCGACGCCCAGAATCGAATCGATTGCAAATATCTTCAGCATTGGCCCCTTGAGCACGGGCCAGTACGCAACTCCGATGCGGCCACCGCGCAAAAGCACCGGGATGTTGAACGCGGTCTGACTGAGGTGACAGCCGCTGAAAAACAAAAACAGCACCGCAGTGGCACCGGGCGCGGCGAACCAGTCCGGCTGCGTTACGAGATAGGCGCAGAGCAGCCCGATCGGCAGGTTCATGCCGCCGAGAAATGCAACACTCGCGCCCAGCGTCGGCGCAATCGGATTGTTGCGCTCCTCGCGCGGCACAAGGATTTTCACCGTGTTGCCCTGCGCGAGGCTGAACTGCACGAAAGCCGCGCAGAACCACAAAGCATTGGCAACAAGAATGACGGTATCGGCGCGCATGCTGAACTCCGCGTATGTGAAGGGGATAGCGCGCGACTTATGCAGCGCCGTAGTAAGCTTCGCTGCGCGTGATCTCGCCGGCGGCATTGAACTGCATCAGCTCGCTGGCACGGACCGCGCCCGACGGCAGATCGGCCCGCCACCACACAATCAGCCGTTGGGAGAATTCGTCGAAGGCGATATCTTCGAGCGTCAAGTTAGGATTCGTCACATGACCGTAGAGCGAATGCCAATAGGCGCGAATGGCTTCCCGACCATGCACGGTCGCATCGCCGACAATCTTGATGGCATGCGGGCTGCGCATCTCGCTATCTTCCGCGAAACGATCCGCCACCGCATCGATATCGACGCGGTTCCAGTTTTCAGCCCATTTCGCGGCATATGATGCCGCCTCGGTTCTGTTCATGACAATGCCCCGCAAACTGGTGTCAGTATGACGTCTTCCAAATCACAAGTCAACATAGTTGACCTTAAGAAGCTGTATCCGATGGATGAAGCGCTGGAGCTGATGTATTTCGGCTGGCGCGGGATGACGCGCGAGGCCGACAGCTATCTGGCCACCGTCGGCTTGACGCGGGTGCACCACCGCATCCTCTACTCAATCGCGCGCGGCAACGACCTGACGATGTCAGACCTGCTCGCGATCCTCGATATTTCGAAACAGGCGCTTCATCGCCCCATGACACTGTTGGTGGACAAGGGATATGTCACCCTGCAGCGGCATCAAACGCAGCACCGCTTCAAGACGCTCCATCTCACGGCGGCGGGTCGCAAGGTGGAGCATCAGGCGTCCGAGCACGAGCGCCGCGTCATGAGCCGCGCCTTCGCGGGCAACGGCGCACGCGCGTTTCGCATCTGGGCGGACGTCATGCGCGAAACGTCGCTCGGCTGAGACAAACCCGGACCGACCCGCTATTCTGGCAAGCCTCATGACCCTTCCTTCGAATATCGACGTTGCGATCATCGGCGCTGGCGCCGCCGGCGTTGCCGCCGCGCGCGCACTAGAAAACTCCGGACTCTCCGTTCTCATACTCGAAGCCCGCGACCGCATCGGCGGCCGCGCCCATACCATCATGACCGCGCCAAACATTCCGTTCGATCTCGGCTGCGGCTGGCTGCATTCCGCCGACAAAAATCCGTTCGTACCCATCGCCGAACAGCTTGGTTTCGAGATCGACAGAACGCGTCCGCCATGGCGCGAGCAGAGCGGCGACAGGGGATTTCCGGCGCAGGACCGCGCCGACTTCATCGCCGCGCTGGATGCGTTTTACCAGCGCGCCGAGCAAGCCTCCGACAGCGCGCATGACAGCGCCGCGAGCGATTATCTCGAACCCGGCAATCGCTGGAATCCGATGATCGACGCCATCTCGACATACATCAACGGCTGCGAACTCGACCAGGTTTCCATCTACGACATGGATGCCTACGAGGACACCGAGATCAACTGGCGGGTACGGCGCGGCTATGGCGCGCTGATCGCAGCCTACGGCGCGCCGTGTCCGGTGGCGCTGAATTGCGCGGTCACGCTGATCGATCATTCCGGTAGCCGCGTGAGAATCGAAACCTCGCGCGGCACGCTGACGGCGAACAAAGTCATCGTTACCGCGCCGACCAATCTTCTCGCCAATGAAACGATCCGCTTTCATCCGGCATTGCCGGCGAAAGTCAGCGCCGCCGCAGGCCTGCCGCTCGGCCTTGCGGACAAGGTGATGCTGGCGCTCGACGGTCCGCATGATTTGCCGAAGGACGGCAGCCTGCGCGCCGCCACCATGCGCACGGCGATGGGCACTTATCATCTGCGGCCGTTCGGCCAGACCTGCATCGAGGGATTTTTCGGCGGAAAATTTGCGCAACAGCTCGAAGACGCCGGCGACGGGGCGCTGGCCGCGCAGAGCATCGATGAAATCGTCGCGCTGCTCGGCTCGGACTATCGCCGCAAGCTCAAGCCGGTCGGCGAATCGCGCTGGGCGCACGATCCGTTCGCGCTCGGATCGTATTCGCACGCCCTGCCCGGCCATGCCGATGCCCGCGCGGTGCTCGCAGCCCCTGTCGATGACCGGTTGTTTTTCGCGGGCGAAGCGACCTCGCCGAATTTCTTCTCGACCGCTCACGGCGCGCAGGAGACGGGCGTTCGGGCGGCGGGGGAAGTGGTGGGGGACTAACTTCGCGCCCAACCATCAAACGCGGCTGTGCATCCGAGCTATTCGCCTCGATACCTATCGGTTGTCGATGGTCATCAGCGCAACCAGCATCAGCGCAATGGCCGGCGCGGTCTTGACGAGCGCCCCGAGCGGCTCGATCCACAAATCCGGCGTTAGCACCGCCGCGCCGAACATATAGCCGAGCGAGACGACAATCCCGGCGATTAATCCCACGGCACAGGTGCGGCGGAACGCAATCAGCGCCCCTACGCTCATATCCATGATGCTGGTACCAACGGTGGCAGGCCCCACCAGAGCCGGTGGAAACCCGTGCGATGCCAAGATGGCGGCTGCGGCATCATATGAAATGACCACTGCAATGAAACCCGACGCCAGCCAGAACAGCGTAAGCGACGCGACCATCACCGCCTTAAAGAGATAAAGCCGCGCGAACCATTTGTCCTGGATCGTCGCCGGACCGCGTCCAACGCTCTCAGTCAGTGTGCGCGGCAGAATACCCGTCGCGCCCATCCACGGCTGGGGATCGCCGGTGACACCGCGCCGCAGTTCGGCAATTGCCGTCGTGCGCATCGGCGGCGACCAGCCGAGCCAGTTTGCAAAATCGCCAAGCCTCGTTCCGAGATCGAGCACCCAAGCCGGAAGCCTGACGCGCCGTTGATCGCATGTTCCAAACGCGCGGCGAAATTCTGCGACAACGTCGCCGAGCGTTGCCGGTTGCTGCTGCATCAGTTCCCAAATTATGCCGCCTTGTGCCGGACCGTGCTGCGCAAGCCATGCAACCGTCGCGGAAATATCTCCCACCGCAACCGGCTGGAAGGGTGTAGCGGATTCCGCTGCAGGCAAATCGAACGGCAGAGCGGCGATCGCGCGCAGCAACGCACTGCCGCCATAGGCAGAAGGTGCAATTACAAAGCCAGCCCGCAAAATTGCGTAATGCACGTCGGACGCTGCGATGAGTTGTTCCGCCTCGCGCTTGGTTCGCGCAAAGGCCGTCTGATCGCCGGAAGCATCGCCTGGGACGGAAATGTGAATCAGGCATATCGAACGGCCGCTTTCGCGAACTGCCTGCACCAATCGCGCCACGAAATCACGATGAACCGCACGGGTGTCGCTGCCGGGACCGTCCTGCAATACGCCGAGGCAATTCACCACTACATCGGCCTGCCAACGCTGCAGCAACACGGTGAGCGCCCCAGAATCCAATGACATGATCGGAAGTTCGTGATCGAACGACGGATCTTGTTGCCCCGGTGAGAACCGTCGCGCCACGCCGGTCACTTCAAATCCGCGTGCTCGCGAATCGTCGGTGATAAAACGCCCGATCAGGCCGGACGCGCCGAGCACGAGGATGCGTTTCGCGGGCGAGGTACTCATGAAGAACCTTCCATCATACGGGCTTCGCGATCATTAGCCAGAGAATGGCCATCACCGAACCGAAACCGGGAATACCGAACAGGAACCAGCGACGGAAAAGCAGGGCGTATCGCGGCGGCAGCGCTTCCCCACGTGTTGCTGCAATGCGAGCGATGTCGCGCATCTCGATCTGCATAAATACAACCGGAATCCAGAACAGCCCGGCGATGACATACAGCGCCAGCGACGCTGTGAGCCACGGGTCCGACGGTGACGCCGAGGTGAGGTTCATCAGCGCGAAGCCCGTAAAAGGTTGGACGATTACCGCCGTCGTCGTGAACACAAAGTCCGCCACCACCGCCGTCGTCGCAGTCCGCGCGATGTAGGCGACATCGCCGCTGCGATGAGCCATCAGCAAAAAGAATGCGATGCCTGTGCCGGTACCGAGAATGACGATGGCCCCCAGCACATGCAAATATTTGAGGATGAAATAGAGCGTCATCGTTTGGTAGCCGTGCCAACAGCAAGAGGATTCAATTGAGCAGGCAACAACGCATCAAGGACCCCCGCATCCCCCGCTTCCGCCAGCCAGTGGCCTTCCTTGCCGAATGCGGGCAGCACCTGAAAATCGACCTTGTCGTCGCCGGCCTCGATAAAAGCGTCGGCCATTTTTTTCGAGAACTCCGGCGGAAAGTAAGAATCGTTTTCCGCCACCAACCAAATCACCGGCACTTTGGCGTCCTCACCGAATTCCTTGGCGGTTGCGATGAGCTTGTCCGGCGCGCAGATGTTGCCTGCGCGATCATTGGCGCGGCCGCCACGGCCGGGCGCGAACACGACAATCGCCGAAATGTTTTTCGGACTTCGATCGGAGAGCGACAGCGCGCCCCAGCCGCCCGCGGAATGGCCGACAATCACCGAGGCATCCTTGCGTATGAACGACTGCGTGCGCATGAAATTCAGCGCCGCCATGATCGCTTCGCCGGTCGAGCGCGCCGACAGCATGTACTCGGCATTGTCGCAGCCGTCCTGATCTTCAAGATAAGGCCCGCCGGTTTTCCCGTGGCCGGGACGCTGCGGCACCAGCACGGCGAAACCGCGCGCCACCAGCGCGCTAGCCAACGCAGTGTATTCCGGCTGCGGCATCTGCGCGCGCGCGAGTCTGTTCTGCGTCGAGGCATGCGCGATCACAGCGAGACGGAACGGGCCTTTGCCCGGCGGGCGAAACAGAATCGCTCGCGAAGGTGTGATCTGATCCTGCGTCGGCACCAGCCATTCCTGCCGCCGGTCAGGCGCGCCTTCGCTGCCCTGCACACCCAACCGATTCTCGCCCCTTGCGGGTGCATGCGACGAAAGACCAACCGCAAGAAGCAGAACGGCGGCCTTGAACAGTTCCAGTTTTCTCATGTCCGGCGATCTTTGCCCGCCGCCAACAGCCAAGCCAAGCGATTTGCGGCGCAGTCCTGTCCCCTTTCGGTACAGGATACCCTTCACCTGATGCAAAAACCCCACATATTAACCGATAATTAACGATGGACCTTGAAGGCGGGGCCGCGAGTTGCTTTGATTGCACCATGAGCACGATCCTTATCGAAGTTCGTCCAGCCAAGGCTTCCGATGCGTCGGCGGTTGCTGCAACGCATGACGAGGCGTGGCGCGCCGCTTACCAGGGAATCATTCCCGGTGCCGAACTCGAAAAGCTGATCAATCGCCGCGGTCCGCAATGGTGGGATTCCGCGATCCGAAAAGGCAGCCGCGTCAGCGTGTTGTCGTTCGGCGACAAGGTCGCAGGCTACGCCAATTACGGTCGCAACCGCGCCCGCAGCCTGCATTTCGAAGGCGAAATCTACGAGCTCTACCTGCGTCCGGAATTTCAGGGCCTCGGCTTCGGTCGCCGCCTGTTCACCTCCGCCAAGCGCGATCTGATCCAGAGCGGGCTGAAGAGCATGGTGATCTGGGCGCTTTCGGACAACGAACCGGCGGTCGAGTTCTACCGCACCCTCGGCGGGCGCATGGTCGCACGCTCCTCGGAGCGATTCGGCAGCAAATCGCTCGACAAGGTCGCGTTCGCCTGGACGGCGTGATTTGCGCCTGACCGGCCCGATTTGCACCTGAACGGCCTGACCCGCGCGCCAGCCTGATACTATCGGACCGCTTTTTTGAGCTTTCGGCGCTGCCTCCGATTCGCTAACCAGTCCGCGCATTCGCCCGAACCCACACAAGGCCTGTCATGCGCATCGACGCGATCTCAATCGGCAAGAACCCACCCCACGAAGTGAACGTCATTATCGAAGTGCCGGTCGGCGGCGAGCCGATCAAGTACGAGATGGACAAGGACGCCGGCACGCTGGTGGTCGATCGCTTCCTCTACACCGCGATGCGCTATCCGGGGAATTACGGCTTCATTCCGCACACCCTCTCCGATGACGGCGATCCGTGCGACGTGCTGGTTGCGAATACCCGCGCGATCGTTCCGGGCGCGGTGATCGCGGTACGTCCCGTCGGCGTGCTGTTCATGGAAGATGAAGCCGGTGGCGACGAGAAGATCATCGCGGTGCCGACATCGAAGCTGACGCAGCGCTACGACAAGGTGGTCAACTCCAGCGATCTCCCCGAAATTACGCTGCAGCAGATCCAGCATTTCTTTGAGCACTACAAGGATCTTGAGCCCGGCAAATGGGTGAAGGTGCTGCGCTGGGGCAATGCCGAGGAAGCCCGCAAGCTGATCGTCGAAGGCATCGAGCGCGCCAAGAAGAAATAATCGGCCGCCCTGCTCTGGAGGATTCAAACAATGCGCCGCATGGCCCGAATCCTCCGCAACATCGTCCTGCTGCTGATCGCGACCGTCATCATTCTCGCAGGTGTTCTGGTTGCGAACACGGTGCGGAAATCCTCGCAGCAGATCGCGGTGGCCCCGGTCGCACCCCTGACCATCGACGAGCAGGCGGCAGCGCAGAGATTAGGCGCAGCCGTCAGATTGCAAACCATTGCCAGCGCCACCGATGCCGACCGCAGCGCGGAGGCGTTTCGTGAGCTGCATGACCTGATCGCCAAAAGCTTCCCGGCGTTTCATGCCGCAGCCAAACGCGAGATCGTCGGCAATTACAGCCTGCTCTATACGTGGGAGGGCAGCGATCCGAAGGCCGCACCGGTCGCACTGCTCGCGCATCAGGATGTGGTGCCGATCGCGCCGGGCACCGAAGGCGACTGGCAGGTGCCGCCGTTCAGCGGCGAAGTGAAAGACGGCTTCATCTGGGGCCGTGGCTCGTGGGACGACAAGGGCAACCTGTTCGCGATGCTCGAGGCGGTCGAGCAACTGGCGAAAGAGGGATTTCGCCCGAAGCGCACGGTCTATCTCGCGTTCGGGCACGACGAGGAAGTTTCCGGCAAGCGCGGCGCATCCGCGATCTCGAAGCTTCTGCAATCGCGCGGCGTGCGTCTCGATTTCGTGTTCGACGAGGGCCTGCTGATCACCGAAGGCATTCTCAAGGGCATCGACAAGCCGGTGGCGCTGATCGGCGTCGCCGAAAAGGGCTATGTCACGCTCGATCTGTCCACCACGGCAACGCCGGGCCATTCGTCATTGCCGCCGCGCGACACCGCCATCGGCAAGCTGAGTGCTGCACTGGCGCAGCTTGAGAACAATCCGTTTCCGGCGGCAATCAAGGGCGTGATGCGCGAAACGCTGGAAACCGCTGCGCCGGACATGAATTTCGGCAGCCGCGTCGCGCTGTCGAATCTGTGGCTGCTCGAACCGCTTGTGCGTAAGCAATTGGAGAAAGCCCCGCAGACCGCAGCCGCGATCCGCACCACCACGGCGATCACGATCTTCAACGCGGGCAACGCGGAAAACGTGCTGCCGGGCCGCGCCGCGGCAACGGTGAATTTCCGCCTGCTGCCGGGCGAGACCGAAGACAGCGTGATCGCGCGCGTCAAATCCATTATCGCAGACGATCGCATCAAGGTGACGCCGAAGCCGGGCAACACCAATCCGCCGCCGGTCACATCCACTGCCGCGCCGAACTATCAGGCGGTGAACCGGACGATCCGCGAGATTTTTCCGGACACATTGGTGGTGCCCGGCCTGATGGTCGCGGCGACCGACTCGCGCAACTATCTCGATGTCACCGACAACATCTTCCGTTTTTCGCCGGTGCGCGCGACGTCCGAAGACCTCAAGCGCTTTCACGGCACCAACGAGCGGCTCAGCGTAACGAACTACGCCGACATGATCCGCTTCTACCGGCGACTGCTGCAGAACACAGTGCAATAAGGGCTATATTTTCTCTCTCGTCATTGCGAGCGCAAGCGAAGCAATCCAGTCCTAGGAAAGAAAGACTGGATTGCTTTGTCGCAAGAGCTCCTCGCAATGACGGAGTTAAACGGCCGGTGCTGCCAATCCCTTGATCGCGCATGCCGCGCGCAGCGTGTTGACCAGCAAACACGCCACCGTCATCTGACCGACGCCGCCGGGCACCGGCGTGATCGCACCGGCCACGCCCAGCGCCTCCTGATAGGCCACATCGCCGACCAGCTTGTTCTTGCCGTCCGCGCCCGGAATGCGATTGATGCCGACATCGATCACGGAAGCGCCGGGCTTGATCCAGTCGCGCTTGACCATTTCGGGCTTGCCCACAGCGGCCAGCAGCAGGTCGGCATTCCTGCAGATGGAAGCAAGGTCGCGCGTGCGCGAATGCGCGATGGTCACGGTGGCGTTTTCATTGAGCAGCAACTGCACCAGCGGACGGCCCACCAGGTTCGAGCGCCCAATGATCACGGCGTTCAAACCTTCCAGCGAGGCATGAACGGTCTTTGCCAGAATGATGCAGCCGAGCGGCGTGCATGGCGTCAGCGCCGGCAGACCGTTGGCGAGCCGCCCGGCATTGATCGGGTGCAGGCCGTCGACATCCTTCGCCGGATCGATGGCGTTGATGACCGTCTGCGTATCGAGACCCTTCGGCAGCGGAAGCTGCACCAGAATGCCGTGCACGCTGGCATCGGCATTGAGCTTCGCAATCAGTGCCAGCAAATCCTTCTGCGGCGTATCCGCTGCCAGCTTGTATTCGAAAGACGCCATGCCGGCGGCTTCGGTCTGCTTGGCCTTGTTGCGAACGTAGACCTCGGAGGCTGGATCGTTGCCCACCAGAACCACCGCAAGGCCCGGCGTCAGACCGTGATCGCGCTTGACCCGCGTCACTTCCTCCGCGACGCGCGCGCGCAGATCGGCGGCAATGACTTTTCCATCGATGATCTTGGCTGACATCCGGTCTCTTTCGTCAGGAGTCTGTTGTTGTCGTCAGGACTTATTGGTCAGAGCGTGCAAGGCATCGCCGAGTTTTTTTGGATCGCCGTCCACCGCGACCTGCTTGAGCCGCGAGGTGACGCCGGACAGCACACGCACATGACTTTTCGGCACATGGAGCGCCTTGGCGAGCAGTTCGGTCACCGCGCGATTGGCTTCGCCGCCCTCGGCGATGGCGCGCACCCGGACTTTCACAACGCTGCGGCCATTGGCCAGGGTTTCAATGCCGTCGATGGCGTCCAGTCCGCCGCGCGGGGTCACGCGCAATGCGACGCTGATACCTTGAGTAGAAAAGCGCCAAGGAAGACTCAAGGAAGGCTCATGCGAGAGTCGATGGAACGGAGCAGCCTCGCGATCAGATCACATTCGGATAGATGTAATAGGCAATCACGCGCTGGATAAACATGATGATGAGGATGACGATGATCGGCGAAATATCGAGACCGCCGAAATTCGGCATGATGTTCCGGATCGGCCGCAGCACCGGCTCGGTGATCTTGTAGAGGAACTCGGCCACCGACGCGACGAACTGGTTGCGGGTGTTCACGACGTTGAAGGCGATCAGCCAGGACAGGATCGCCGAGGCGATCAGCAGCCAGACGTACAGATCTAAGACGACGTTGATGATGTCGAGAATGGCGCGCATGGGGTGCTGGCTCGCTTCCGTGGACTGTCGCCTCAATACCGGTTCGCGGCGGCGCAAACAAGGGAGGTTTCGAGCCCTACGCGCCCGAAAACCGCTGATTTTGGCGTTCTTGACTTGGCCATGATCGGGATTGTAAATGGCCGCTCCTGTCTGCCGCAGCCTGCCACGGCCCGGCCGATCAAGGGGCCATAGCTCAGCTGGGAGAGCGCGTCGTTCGCAATGACGAGGTCGGCGGTTCGATCCCGCCTGGCTCCACCAACACTCTCCAAAAGCCGTTACCCCACAGCCGCCATCCGATGGTCTAGACTGCGCTTCAGAAGAAGCGCGTCCGTCCAGTGTCGCGCCATCGTCAACCGATGAGGCCGACCATGCAGACCGAAAAATTTCAGTTTCCCGGCTCGGACGGGCAGATGCTGGCCGCCTCGCTGGACCTGCCCGATGGCACAGCCACCGCCTATGCGCTGCTGGCGCATTGCTTCACCTGCGGCAAGGACGTGCTGGCGGCGAAGCGCATCGCGGAAGGGCTGGCCAAGCACGGCATCGCCACGCTGCGGTTCGATTTCACCGGCATCGGCGCCAGCGAAGGCGAATTCGCCAATACGACATTTTCGTCGAACATCGGCGATCTGGTGCTGGCGGCCGAGCACTTGCGCAAAACCCAACGTGCGCCGTCGATCCTGATCGGCCACAGCCTTGGCGGTGCTGCCATTCTCGCAGCTGCCTCGATGATCCCGGAAGCGAAATGTATCGCCACCATCGCGGCTCCGTCGGATCCGGCCCATGTCACGCATCTGTTCAAGGAGCATATCCCTGCGATCCGCGAACAGGGCGCGCTTGAAGTGTCGCTGGCGGGACGGCCGTTCCGCATCAAGCGCGAATTCCTCGACGACATTGCCGAACACAGACTGACGGACACGGTCGCCAAGCTGCACAAGCCGCTGCTGATCTTCCATTCACCCACCGACGATTATGTCGGCATCGACAACGCGACCCGCATTTTCGTCGCGGCGAAGCATCCCAAGAGCTTCATCTCGCTCACCGGCGCGGACCATCTGCTGACCCAGAAGCGCGATGCGGTGTATGTCGCGGACATGATCGCAGCCTGGGCGATGCGCTATCTCGATGCAGCACCGTCGGCTGATGCGACTTCGGCGAATCCGCCCCAAGGCGTTGTCGTGGTGAGCGAGACAGGCAACAGCAAACTTCAGAACGTGATTGCTGCGGGCAAGCACCGGATTCTCGCCGACGAGCCTGTCGATGTCGGCGGCATGGATAGCGGACCCGGCCCTTACGATTTTCTGCTCGGAGCGCTCGGCGCCTGTACTTCGATGACAATGCGGCTTTATGCTGAACGAAAATCGATCCCGCTCGAGCGCACCACTGTGACGCTGAAACACAGCCGCATCCATGCTCAGGATTGCGCGGAGTGCGAAACCAAGGACGGCATGATTAGCCGGATCGAGCGCACCATTGCCATGGACGGCAATCTCGACGCGGAGCAGCGCAAGAAATTGATGGAAATCGCCGACAAGTGCCCGGTCCATCGCACGCTGACATCCGAGATCAGCATTATCACCAAGGCTGTAGAGTAGAGCGATCCGCGATTTTATTTCCCGCTCGTCCCCGCGAAAGCGGGGATCCACGCTTTCATTGCGCTGGATCCCCGCTTGCGCGGGAATGAGCGGAGAGAGCGTCTTCCCATTCCGATGTATTAAACTTTAGTCTTCGTCGGCATCTTGGCGCGGCGGGAGCGCGACAAATAGTCGATGGTCTCGGGCCGATCCCTGAGCCAGCCGGACCAGCGCTTGAGGACTTTGGTAATACGTTCCGGCTCGACGCCAAGCTGCACCATGGCAACGCCGCCGTTCACCGACTCGCGATATTCGGCGACCAGCCCGTCGCGCAGCAAGAACCGGCTCATGCCGTCGATCACCACGAACTGGCCGGCGAACTGCGGCACGCGCGACGTGAAGCTCGACAAAGACCACGCATAGCCGTTGTCGCCATTGCAGACGGACTCGAACATTTCCCAGCGATAGTCGTCACCGGCGTCGCGGTGAAACAGATGCTGCATCATATGCGCGATCTCGGCGCGGCCTTTGTGTGCGCCGTAGATGTAATCGTAATAGACCGCGTCTTCGGTGAAATGCTGGGCGAACCGCGCGCCGTCGCCGGATTCAGCGGACAGCGTGAATTCATTCAAAAGCCGCGCGAAGCTCGCCTGATCCATGTTGCTCACTTTTGCAGAATGTCGTTTTCAGAATTCCGGCGCAGTCGCGGCTCACTCGGCCGCGAGCGATGCAACAGATGCTTTTACCACTTGCGGCGGCGGCGGGCGATGCAGCCAGCCATCGAGGAACGCCGTCAGCCATGCGCGCTCCGCAAGATCATGGATCATGCGTCCGGTGAAATGGTCGGCGCGTTCCCGCGCGCCGGGCATCAATGTTCGCTCGTGTCCGCGCGTGGTCCAGCGGTGCAGCATTGCGTGGGTCACATCGGGATGAAACTGGATGCCGAAACATCGCCCGGTGCGAAACGCCTGAACCGGGAAATCGTCGCCCTCGGCCAGCAGTTCGGTGCCAAAGGGAAGCTCGAAGCCCTCGCGATGCCATTGATAAACGTGATCGGGCCAGCGCGAGCAGATCTTCCGGCCTTCCTCGGTCGGACGGATCGGATAGTAGCCGACTTCGGCACGGCCTTCCGGATGAGGGGCGACCTTCGCGCCGAGATGCTTGGCGAGCATCTGCGCCCCCAAACAAATCCCGAGAAACGGCCGCTTCTCCTTCAAGGGGACCGCGAGCCAGTCGATCTCGCGGCGGATGAAATCGGTGTCGTCGTTGGCGCTCATCGGCCCGCCGAACGTGATCGCTCCGGCATAATGGTCGAGGGTCTCAGGCAGGGAATCGCCAAACACCGGGCGGCGGACATCGAGGGGATGACCCATGGCGCGCAGGGCGTTGCCGACCCGGCCGGGCGTAGACATCGGCCCGTGCAGGATGATGAGAACCGGAAGCGCGGTGAAGCGGCCGCAACTGGTCAGGCCGAAATCGCTGGGTCGATCATCATCAGGCCGCAACATTATCCGTCTTCTTCCATCCCCGGCGGAGGACAAGCATCTCCATTGGACGCCGAATTGGAAAATATTGTGTTGCCGCCGCTGCGTCGAGAAAGGATTTTGCGCACGTGGTCTGCGCGATTGAACTTTATTTGGGCGGCATGGCCTTGCCCGAAAACCGGCGCCCTCTTTGCGGGGCCATGGTCTTTTGAAGGCATGGCCTTGTCCGAAAACCGGTGCCCACTTTTCGGGGCCATGCCCTAGCGCTTTTGCTGCACCCGCGCGACCGAGGCGAGCACCAGGCTGCGGGGCGCGAAGCGCAGCATAAACGGGATCATCCGCACGCCCACACCGGGCAGCACCAGCCGCTTGTTCGACATCAGCCCGCGATACCCGGCCCTGGCGACCGCCGCCGCCGACAGGTTCAGCACCGCGGAATCCAGACCCGGCTTGAACCCGGCCACGCCCTGAAACTCGGTCGGGACGGTGCCCGGACACAATGCCGTGACCCGCACCCCCTTCGGCCCCAACTCGCCCCGCATCGCCTCGGTAAACGACAGGACGTAGGCCTTGGTGGCGTAATAGACCGCCATCCGGGGGCCGGGCAGAAACGAGGCGATCGACGCGACGTTGAGAATGCCGCCGCGATGCCGCACCAGACTGTCGGCGAACCGTAGCGTCAGATCGGTGAGCACCCTGACGTTCAGGTCGACCATCGCCAGTTGCTGCGCGCGGTCGAGCTCAATGGCCTCACCGAACAGGCCGTAGCCTGCATTGTTGACGACGGTATCCACCTCGGCATCCATCGCCTTCAGCGACGCTGCGATCTGGTCGCAGGCGCCGGGCGAGCTGAGATCGCTGACGAGAATCGCGGGACGCGGATGTCCCGCGGCAGCGATATCGTCGGCGAGTTGTTTGAGACGATCCTCGCGGCGCGCCACCAGCACCGTATTGTAGCCGTTCAACGCAAAAATGCGCGCCAGCTCGGCGCCGATGCCCGACGAGGCGCCCGTGATCAGCGTGACGCGTTTGGTCATGTGTCCATTCAACTGTTTTGAGTTTTAATGAAAAAGGCGCGCAGGAAAATGAAATGAAAAATGACGTGTCATGTCGCCGCGTCAGGCGCCAACCGCCCATCGGCAACACGATGCTTGAGATTGATACGGTCGCGCGAGGAAATGCCAAGCAAATCCGCCGCACGCCAGACGATGTTGTCCTCGAATTCGGTGACGTGGCCGTCGGCGAACACCAGCTCCCACATCATTTCAATAATGCGAAGCCGGCCTTCTTCGTTGACCGAGCGCATGATGATGCTGGTGAAGTGATAGAGGTCGACCGCCTCACCTTCGACCAGCGTCGCGTCCGCGATCAGCTTGTCCGCCGTTCCCGGATCGAGATCGAACCTGTACTCCAGCAGCGAATGAAGTTTCCGCTTTTCGGTGTCCGACGGTTCGCCGTCGAGCGAAATCACGTGAATCAGGAGCGCTGTGGCCGCCAGCCGGTAGTCGCCATCGGCGAAGGTACGTGTCTCTGACCCGGCTGGGGAAACAACATCGGCGATAAAGTTGCGCAGCTTATCGAGCATCAATCTCTGCAATCAAAACGAGGGCCTGACCAAAGGCGCGATTCCCCAAAAAACCGATGCGGGTTTCGGAAAGGTCACGCCCGGCCAAAAGTCTAGGGCACAAGATCGTCGGGTTCTATGGCCTGAAAATGAAACTCTGGCAATCTCGCCCCGGTTCCCGGCGTGGCCACGAGGAACCAACTGGGACGTCTCGGGGAAGCCCCTGACACAGCCCTGTCATGGAATCTCGTAAATCACCACTTTGTCGGAAATTCCGCGCAGTTCGACGCTCTTTTCCGCAGGCCGCAGCCCGGCCTTGTCCAATAGCTCCATCACCGCGGGCGATCTGATCACCGGGCCGGTGGCGTTGATCGCCCGCTCGGTGGCCTGCCCCTGCACTCTTGCTGCGATATTGACGGTCTGGCCGAAATAATCCTGCCGCTCGTTCAGCATCACCGCCAGACACGCGCCTTCGTGAATTCCGATCTTGACCAGCAGGTCCCTGGTTCCGCGCTCGTCGTTCAGAGCATCCATGGCTTCGCGCATCCGCAAGCCGGCGGCGACCGCCTGTTCGGGACGCACGAATGTCGCCATCACCGCATCGCCGATGGTTTTCACAACGGCGCCCGCTTCGGACGCGATGATCTCCAGCAACGCCCGGAAGTGCGCGCGAACCAGATCGAAGGCGGCGAGATCGCCGACCCGCTCGTAAAGCGCGGTCGAACCCTTGAGATCGGTAAACAGGAAGGTCAGCGACGTGATCTTGAGGCGCTGGTCGATACTGAGATTGTCCGCCTTATAGACATCGCGGAAGGTCTGGTTGGCCAGAATTCGTTTCGCGGTGACAATCGGCTTGCGCTTGCCCAGCAGATCGTGGAGCGCTTCGCCCGCGATCCAGACCGATGGCAAAACGCGGTTTCCGGACTGGTTTTCCAGTGTCAGCCGCAACGGACCCGGACGCATCTCGATGGTGCCGGTTGGCGCGTGCACGCCGTCGAATTTCAGCGACGCGTTTTGCTTGTCTTTGGTCGGCTCGCCCTTCACGTCGATAAACAGCGCCGAGTGGGTCACCGGCTCGAACACGATCACAAACTCCGCCGGCAATTGCAGCGAGACAACCACCTTCTCGCCTGCGGCCAGCTCCACCGCTTCCAGCGTCGCCTCGTTGACGAGACGGCCGAACGAATCCTGGTTGATGTCGATGCCCGAACTCCAGAAAATCTGCCGCCAGTAATCCCAGCTCGGCAGCGTATGCGGATCGTGGGCGGCGATCCGCCGCACCCGCGGACTGACGGTGAAGGCGACTTCGACCTGATCGTCGATGGAGGCTTGGTATCCGGCAGCGCAAAGGCCGCAGTGGTAATCCTCCGGTTGCAATTGCTTGAGGGTGTCATGCGCGCCAAGCACGCCGCTGCATCCGGGACACAGCACATTCCAGGTGAGATCGAAAATGCCGAGCCGCGAGGCGTGGAGAAATCCCGAAATCACCTTCTCTTCGCCAAGGCCGGTTCTGGCCGCGAATTCGATCAGGTTGATCCGGTTCAACTCGTGATCCGCGCCGGTTTCAACCAGCGTCTGAATCGCATCCGCGACCTTCGGATCGGCCGTCTGCTTCAGGGTCGCGTAAAGGGAGTTGAAATCGCTCATGCCCCTATGTAGGGCGGAACCGGCCTGCGTCCAAGGGACGCATATAACGAAACGGCCGGGACAATCGCCCCGGCCGTCACTGTTTTCAGGTCACATTCCCGCAACCCGGCCCGCTAGCGGGTGTAAACCACGCTCGGAAGCCAGAGAATGATCTGCGGGAAGATGATGCAGATCGCCAGACCCAGCGCCTGCAATACCATGAACTGCACCGACGCCTTGAAGATCGTCGCCATGCTGATTTCCGGCGGAGCGACGCTTTTCAGATAGAACAGCGAATAGCCGAACGGCGGACTGAGGAATGCCATCTGCATGTTGATCATGAAGATGACGCCGTACCACAGCGAGACGTCGCTGGACTTGACGCCGGGCAGACCGAACACGCCTTCCCAGTTCAGCCCCTGCATGATGGGCAGGAAGATCGGCACAGTGAGCAGCAGGATGCCGACCCAGTCGAGGAACATGCCGAGCACGAACAGGATGAACATCATCAGGAACAGGATGCCGTAAGGCGGCAGGCCGGTACCGAGGATGGACTCCGCGACGAACTGCTGCCCGCCCTTGATGATGAAGAACCCGACGAACATGGTCGCGCCGAAGAAGATCCACATCACCATCGCGGTGGCCTTCAGCGTGGCGATCGCGGCTTCCTGAACCGCAGTCCAGTTCAGCCGGCGCTGCAACGCCGAGACGAACAGCGCGCCGAAGGTACCGATGCCAGCTGCTTCCACCGGCGTCGCGATGCCGAGGAAGATGATGCCTAGCACCAGCGTGATCAGCAGCAGCGGCGCGATGGTATTCTTGAGCAGCCGCAGCTTTTCCTTGAAATCGACCCGCTCTTCCACCGGCAGCGCCGGACCGAGGCTCGGATTGATGTAGCAGCGGATGGTGATGTAGGCGATGTACATGCCCGACAGCAGGAAGCCGGGGAACACCGCGCCGACCAGCAATTCGCCGAGCGACTGCTGGGCGACCACCGCGTAGACAATCGCCATCACCGACGGCGGGATCAGAATGCCGAGCGTGCCGCCCGCGAGCAGCGCGCCGCATGCGATCTTCTGATCGTAGCCGCGCTTGAGCATCGCCGGCAGCGCGATCATGCCCATGGTGACTTCGGTCGCACCGACCACGCCGACCATGGCGGCCAGCGCGGTACAGGCGATCACCGTCGCCGACGCCAGACCGCCCTTGAGCGATCCCAGCCATTTATAGACCGCGTCGAACAGCTCTTCGATGATGCCGGCTTTCTCCAGCATCGCCGCCATGAAGATAAACAGCGGCACCGCCGACAACTGATAGTCGGTCATGAACGGGAAGATGCGCGACGGAAGCATGTTCAGGACGGCGGAGTTGCCGAACAGGAACAGGAAAATCACCGCGAGACTTCCGGTGCAGAACGCCATCGGCAGGCCGAGCGCAAGCAGCACGCCGAGCGACCCGAACATCAGGACGGTCAACCATGCAATATCGATTTCCCAACCCATGACTCAGGCTCTCCCGCGCGTCAGAAACACAATGTCCTTGATGAGTTTCGCGACGCCTTGCAGGAACAGCAGCCCCGCGCCGATCGGCATCATCACCTTGATCGGCCAGTACTGAATCCCCCACTCGGTAAACGAATGCTCGTTGTTGCCGACCGAGTCGGCGGCGAATCGCCAGCTGGTCCAGAACATCACGCCGATGAAAATGAAGAAGAAGAACGACGTGAAGATATCGGCCATCGCTTTGCCGCGCGGCGAGAACTTGGTGTAGATCACGTCAACCCTGACGTGCTGGTCTTCCTTGTAGGCGTAAGCGCCGGCCAGCATGTATTGCATGCCGTACATCAGGAACATGCTTTCATGCACCCAGTTGGTCGGTGAGTTGAAGGCGAAGCGGGCGATCACCTCGTAGTAGTAGACGAACACCGAGATCACGGCCCAGTAAGCGGAGAATTCACCCGCGCGCATGTTCACCATTTCAACTTTGTCGGTGAACCAGGTGTGGACGTGCTTGGCCGGGTCCTCGTCAGTGCCTTGCGCAGGAATATCCGGGACCTCAACCAGCTGCGTCTGCGGCTCGAGCGCCTCCTTCGCTGCTGCGCGCCGCACCGCGCCGGGCAACAGGAACGCATCCGCGACCAGCATGACCGCCATCAGGATTGCGAGCCAGCGCGAATAGTCGCGCGCGGTTTCAAGGCCTTTCTGTTCGGTTTCAAACTCGGCTTCTGCGGTCTTGGCGTCGGCATTGGCCTTTGCAAGCCGTGCGGTCGTCTCCGGCGTTGCGGTCTCGCTGGGTGAAATCTTTGCGCTCGCCACGGCCTTATGCGCGGTCTCGACGGCGGCACGGGTGCGTGACACATCCTCGCGGTGATCGCGGATGTTGGCCGTCATATACAGAATGGCGAGGAACACCGGGACGAAGACAATGCCCATGGCGCTTCGCAAATAGAAGCGATGCAGCCCCATGAACCCCGAGCACAGCCAGAACAGATAGGCGATGAACAGCGACGGCCCTCGCGGGATGCCGCGCCGGTGCTCACGGGCGATGAAGTAAATGGCGACAAGCGGAAAGACGATCAGCGTGCCCCAATAGAGCCAATGGGGCAGCACGAAATTGAGACTCGGCATCGATGCCTCGGACGAAAATTGGGGTGCGGGATGTCTGGCAGTTTCGAGGCCGCCCGAAGGCGGCCTCGATCAGCCTGTTGGCGTCAGAATCTCAGAGATCGAGCTTCTGGCCTTTGTACATGTCGGGGGTCACATAGCCGATTGACGGAGATTCCATCACTTCGAGCTGCGCCTTGAACAGACGCGCAGCGTCCTTGTCCTTGTTCGCCCACTTGAACCAGATCGGCACCGCGACCTTCTGGAACTTCGGCAGATCCTCCGCCGGCAGACGATTCACCTCGATGCCGGCCTTTTCGTACTTCGGCCACGAGTCCATGTCGGCCTTCTGAATCGCGCCGTGATGGACGTTGGAATAGGCCTGAACTTCGTTCTCCACCCACATCTTCATCTTCGGGCTGAGCTTGTTCCAGTGATTCATGCCGACGCAGAAGTCCATCAAGTCGACCGGCTGATAGATCGACTCAAGGCCCGGAGGACCCATGAAGATGTACTTGGAGACCTGCGCAAAGCCGAGATCCCAGTTCACCGCCGGACCGGTGTAGTCGGCCGCTTCGATGGTGCCCTTCTCAAGCGCCGAGAACACTTCGCCGCCCGGAAGCAGCGTCGTCTTGGCGCCGATCGCGGCGAAACCTTCGGCGATCATGCCGCCGGGGACGCGCAGCTTGAGGTCCTTGAAGTCCTCGATCGAACGGATCGGCTTCTTGGAATGGATGATGTTCGGGCCGTGATGGATACGCCCGACATACATGATGTTCTGCTTGGCAAACACGTCGCGCGCCATCTGCAGGCCGCCCTTGCCATAAAAGAAGATGTCCCATTCATGAGGATAGCGCAGGCCCATCAGATAGGATGACAGGAATGCGGTCGCCGGAACCTTGCCGGCCCAGTACAGCGTGAACGAGTTCATCGCTTCGAGCACGCCGTTCTTGACGCCGTCGAGCAATTCGAAATCGCCGACGACTTCCTTCGCGGCGAACGGCTTGAACTCGAGTTCGCCGCCGGTCTTTTCCTTGATGCTGCCGCACCATTCCTTGAACGTGGCAAGGCCGACACCCGCCGGCCAGGAGGTCTGCACCTTCCAAGTCGTGGTCTCGGCAGCTTCCGCATTGCGGATGTAGGGCGAACTCACGACAGCCGCGCCGGCTATCGCAGCACCGCCGACAAATGCGCGGCGCGTGGTTGGCTTATTCATCTGTGGCGGAGTCTTGGTGTCGTTTGTCATGGCCTTCTCCCTGCTTGCTCTTTTTTAATTTTGTAGCTGCGGCTTCGCCGTCTTCGCTTAGTCTGGGCCAAGGCCGCGCCACCTACAACTTGAAAAGTTGCCGGACCGCCAGATTGATGGCCGAACATTGCGGGAATAAAACAGGTTGCAGCGTTTTACCGGCGCGGCGCCGCTGATTTATCGCCCGATATATAAGGCTTTCTGCAATGCCGGCGGATCGCTTTGCAGCGCAGCGAAAGGACGACGCGCAGATTGTCGCGCGGCATCAGACTTTAGGCGGAGATCGCCTTTCAGACTCACTCCGACGCTCGCAAGTCTTCGCTGCAATGCAATGCAGGCGGTATCGGACGCACGCTAGTCGCGCCGCGTAATCCGAAACATCGGCGAGCGATCGGGCTGAGTGGTCACCACGCCAACCGGTGTCACAGGCGCGCGGTCGAGCAGTTCGACCTTGAAGGCTGCGATCAGCTTGGCCAGCGCCAGCGTCGCTTCGGTCAGCGCGAACTGCGCGCCGATGCAAACCCGCGGGCCGACGCCGAACGGTAGATAAGCGAAACGATCCGGCGGCGGATTGGGGCTAAGAAAGCGCGATGGCTTGAACGCGTTGGGCTGATCCCACAACTTCTCATGCCGGTGCAGCAGCCAGGGCGAGATCAGCACGACATCCCTCGCCGCGATGTTCGCACCCGGTACGGCGTCCGGACCGGCGGCGGCGCGCACGATCAGGAATGCCGGCGGATAAAGCCGCATGGTCTCATCGAGCACCGCGCGGGTGAAGGTCAGCCGCGCGGCATCGAGCGTGCCGGCAGCCACAGCACTTTTCGCCTCCGCAGCCAGTTGGTCCTGCGTCGCCGGATCGAGCGCCAGCAGATACAGCGACCAGAACAAGGCCGTCGCCGTGGTCTCGTGACCGGCCAGAATCATGGTCGAGACCTGATCGGCGAGTTGCTCGTCGGAAAAGGCTTCGTTGGTTTCGGGATCGCGCGCGGCGACCATCAGGTCGAACAGATCGCGCGGCGCGCCATCGCCGGCGGCCATTTCCGCACCCTTGGCACGGCGTTCTGTGATTAGTCCACGCATGAAGCGGGTCCAGCGCCGCCGGAACAGCGCGCGGGAAATGTCCTGCGGGCTCGGCCAACCCACCGGCAGCAGCAGATCGAAAAACCGCGGCCGCGCCAGCCGCTCGCCGTAATCATTGACGAAGCCGCGCAACGCCGCGCCGTGTTTTTCGATCTCGAACGAGAACATCGTGCGCCCGGCAATGTCGAGCGCGAGACGCTGCATGGCTTCGCGCAAATCGACCGGCTTGCCGCAGTCGTTGCGTAACGTGGCGATGGCGTCGTCGGTTGCCGCCAGCATGTGCGGAACAAGCAGCGGAATCGCGCGCGGCGCGAACGCGGGCGCCAGCGTGCGGCGCTGATTTTTCCAGATCCGGCCTTCCGCCAGCAGAAGCCCCTCGCCGAGGATCGGCCGCAACACGCGGATGCTGGCCGGGGTGCGGGTATAGTTTTCGTAATTTTCAACGAGCACATGCCGGATCGCTTCCGGCGTATTGAGGATGAAGCTGCTGCGCCCGAAGAACCGCCCCTGAATAATGTCCTCTTCGTAAGCGCGCTGGCCCCAGCTTGCGATGGCGTTGCTTCGGATCAGGGACAGCCGGCCGAGCGCGGACAGATCGTCCGGCGCAAGCGGTGGCCGCGGCGGCACCAGAGGTGTCCGGACCGCCGGTGCATCGAGAATTTCAGCAATGCTCATGTACCGCCTCGCGGTTCGAAGGGATCGCGTTGTTCAACATGTAACCGGGGCGGCACGATGGTCAACTGGCGGGAAAGCGCAATGCCGCCGGCCGCAAGCGCAGCAACCTGCCCCTCAAACGATCGGCGGCAGTCGGGCGCCGATTGGCGGAGCAGACCTCCCATGATTGGAAGCTGCTTGATATTTCGCATGTGAAATATATACGGGAAACAACATGAAACCAGATCGACGGCTGATTTTTCTGATGACAGTGGGCTATCGCAGACTGCAGCGAGGGCTCGAGCAACACATGCTCGCTGAGGACGGCCTGACCTCCGCTCAATCCGGCGTGCTGTTCTTTCTCGGACGCAACGATGGCGCGTTGATCGGCGATATTTCGAGCGCGCTCGACCTGGTGCCATCCGCCATGACCGGTCTGGCCGACCGGATGGAGCGGGCGGGGCTGATCAAGCGCAAACGTGACGACATGGATGGCCGCGCGCAACGTATCCATCTGACCGACGCCGGAGAGAAGGCGCGCAAGCGCGCGGTGGCTCGGGCGCAAGCCGTCAACAGCACGCTGATGGAAGGCTTCTCCGACAAGGAGATCGACGTTGTTTCGCGCTGGCTGACGAGCCTGCAAATGAAATTCCCGAAAGATAGTTCCCAGAATTGACGTGAAAGGAAGCCACGACCATGACTGAATTCGTAAAGAGTGAAATCGATTCCGGCGTTTTGACCCTTACCCTGGCGCGCCCGGACAAAATGAACGCCATCACCAACGCGATGTATGCTGCGCTTGCAGACGCGCTGGAAAAAGCTGAAAAAGATCCTGCAATTCGTGTCGTGCTGTTTCAGGGCGAAGGCGATCACTTCACCGCCGGCAACGACATGGGCGACTTCGCCGCGCAGTCGAAAGATCCCAGCATCGTGGCCCACTCGCCGCGGTTCATCACAAATCTCGGTATCGCCACCAAGCCGCTGATCGCAGCGGTGCAAGGCAACGCGGTGGGAATCGGCACGACGATGCTTCTGCATTGCGATCTGGTTTATGTCGCGCCGACGGCGCGCTTGATCACGCCGTTCGTGAATATCGCGCTGGTGCCGGAAGCGGCCTCGACGCATCTCCTGCAGGGGCGGATCGGCTATGCCCGCGCCTACGAGATGTTTGCGCTGGGCGAGCCAATGAGTGGCGAAACCGCAGTCTCGCTCGGCCTGGTCAATGCCGTTGTCCCCGTCGAAGAGCTGCGCAAGAAGGCGCGCGATGCCGCGCTCAAGCTGGCCAAACAGCCGGCCGGATCGCTGTCGCACACCAAGGCCCTCATGCGTGACGCCGTCGCGATCACCGCCCAGATCAATCGCGAAGGTGCCATTCTCAAGGAGCGGCTCAAGGGCGCGGAAGCACGTGAAGCCCTCACCGCCTTCGCCGAGCGGAGGAAGCCGGATTTCACCAAAATTGCGAGTTAGGTCCCTGCGGGCTGATCGCACCGTGGTCAGCCCGCATCGCCGACTTCAGTCGCCGCAGGGAACTGACGCCGAAAGGCTGATCGGGCTGCCCAATTATTGTCGGATGCAGGCGATGGCGCGGCCCCCACATCCGTAATAATGTCCGACGGGGAAACTCTCTAACACCCGCGTGATGGACAAGAATGACAAACGCAATTGTCGGGATGGATCTGCTGCTGGCCAAGCAATCCGCCGTTAATGCGCAGGGCAACTTGCGCGATACGCCGATCCACGGTGTGGAGTTTCGTCCGAACCGGCCGGTTCCACACGAGGACGGACATATGTTCGAAGTGGCCCGCGCGAGCTGGGACATTATCAAGTCGCCGATCGTCCAGGTTCACGTTACCACCACGCTGCCCGGCCGCATCCGCGCCTGGGGGCTGCATCGGCAGACCTCCGACCGGCTGTTCGTTGCATCGGGTCTGGTGAAGATCGTGGTGTACGACGGACGAAGCGACTCTCCGACATTTCAGAAATTGAACGAGTTTACCGTCAGTGACCGAAATCCGGGGCTCCTGACCATTTCACCGAACTTGTACCACGGCTGGAAAAACATCGGGACCAGCGAGGCTGTTATCATCAACATGCCTGACAAGATGTATAATTACGAAGGCCCGGACGCGCTCGATCTGCCGTGGGATTCGGACGCCGCCGCAGCCACGGTACCTTACCATTGGTAAGCCGCCCCGCCATCACCGTCGTCATTCCAACCTATAACTGGAGTTCGGCACTTCGCTGCGCCATCCGTTCGGTGTTGCTGCAAACCGAGCAGAACTTTGAAATCATGGTCGTCGGCGACGGCTGCACCGATGACTCCGCGGACGTGGTGGCGTCGTTCGGCGATGCCCGCATCCGCTGGCACAATCTCGACCAGAATTACGGCTCGCAATGGGTCGCGAACAATTATGCGATCGAACACGCATCGTCGGACTGGATCGCCTATCTCGGCCACGACGACATCTGGTATCCGACGCATCTTGAAGCGATCCTGCGCGCGGCGAGAACCCATGATGCCGAAGTCGTCACCAGCGTGATGGCGCTTTACGGGCCGCCGGATTCACAGATCCGCGGAATGGCGGGCTTATTCGCAACCGGAAAGTATTCGGCGAGCGATTTCGTGCCGCCGACCGCATTCGCGCATGCCAGATCGATCTATGGCGACGCGATCAAATGGCAGGACCCTGCGTCGGTGACGCTGCCGATGGATGCGCTGTTCATGAACCAGGCGGCCATGGCCGCGAAGCGCTGCGCCTCGACCCGCGAACTGACGTCGTTCAAGTTCAACGCGGCGTGGCGGAGAGATTCCTACAAGATTAAATCAACTGACGAGCAGCAGCGGTTGCTGGAACGAATCGAATCGAAGGTCGATTTCCGGCCCGGTGAATTCATAGAGATCATGCAGGCTGTGGTCAGTGGCAAATTTCAAAGAATCGCGATGCCATCGACCCATGGCGTGGAGCCAGGCTGGTTCGTGCGGCTCAATCGCAGGAACAAGGGAACCGACAGCCGGTATAAGGCGTCGGAGATAAAGCGCATCGATCGCAAGGTCAGGTTTAATCTATCCGGTCAGGCCATGCCTTTCGAATGGCACGGCATCGAAAACCATTTCCGCTACGGCAGCTTTCGCTGGAGCGGCCCAAGCCCGCGCTCCACCATCGACCTTCCCGTCCACTTCGAGACCGACCTGAAGATTCGCATCGTCGTGGTCAAATCACTGGTGCCGCACGAGGCAATCCGGATTCTGCTGCGGGACCGGCCGCTGCAAAGCACGATCCGGAAAAAATTCGGTGGAGGCATGTTAATCGAAGCGATCGCGCGCGTTGCCGACTTCCCGCCCTCCGACCGCGACTTCGGCATCACCATCGAAGTCGATGCCACCCGCCGCCCCAGCGATCTGGGCAAGAGTGAGGATGGCCGCTGGCTCGGCGTGGGCGTGGCGCGGATCGAACTTGAGCCGCTGACAGGATCGCGTTAGCGGCGGAACAATGTGAGCCGCGCCTTGCGATTTGCATGGCGATGATGGAAGAAGCAACCCTGAAACACAAACCGCAGGCGACCATGAAAAAGCCACTCACGCTCCCCGACGAAGAACCACGCAAGATCCAGCGCGCGGACGTTGCTCCCGCCGAGGGCTTCACGCTTGTGGTCGATGGTCACTTCAAGACGCAATACGATAACGAGGCATCCGCCAAGGCTGCCGCCGCAGAGTTGCTGACCCGGTACAAAATGCTGCAGATCGAAATTTACGATGCGGCGAAAAGAGAGCGGACCAGATTCTCTTAAAGCAGCCGCGCGTTCAGCGCCCAGCGTGCAACAACGCTTTACGCGGCCTCAACAGCCCCGGCAGATGCTCCTGAGCTGGCGCGCCAGCTCCTGATCTTCCGGGCTTCGTTGCCCCAGAGAGTCCGCAGGCTTTGGTTTGGCGGCAGCTTCTGCTTTCTTTGCTTCAAGTTTCCTGGCTTCAAGAGCCTTGGTCTGGCGGTCATAACAGGCTTCACGGTCCGGCTTTGAACCGATGAAGCGGCATTGTTCGACCTTGGCAAAACAAGGCGCCGCTGCGAGCAGCCCCGCGACCACGATCGCGGCTTGAAAGGACTTCATCGAACGACCCGCCGGGATAGGTTGAAGACAGATTGAGAAAGACCGGTCATCGATCAAACCACACGGTCAAGCGGCAAGCCAAACGCCCTTGTGAATATCGAAACGCACCAGACCCTCGTCGCGCATCTTGAGCAGCAGCGCCTGACAGTCTTCCTGATTCTTGATGTTGACGCGCTTCATCACATCGAAAATTTTCAGAGGCTTCTCGCGAAGCGCCGCCACGATCTTTTCTCTGTCGGTCATTGTTGTTTCCTTGCGTGATGGTCGATGGATCGAGGCTGGCGACAGCATTGTCATCCGCGTGCAGCGGTCAAGGCCGCCGAACAGCAGAACAATCTGTCGATATGGTGTTTCGATGACATCGGAATCTGGTCGCGACCATTCGCGAGATGCCGGAAAAATGGTGCCGCCTATAGGATTCGAACCTACGACCCCCTCATTACGAATGAGGTGCTCTACCAGCTGAGCTAAGGCGGCGAAACGTGTCAGATCGGTATCCGCACCTGATACTGGCCGGAGCCTCGCTTTGCAACATCGGCTGCATCCGCGAGGCGCTTTTCTAGAAATCCGGCCCGATCCAGCGCCGAAGATGCCAGCTAACTCCTAATCAACTGACAAGACGGGACAAAAACCCCTTCCAGCCGCCAGTCTGCGCCGGTTCCGGCCGCGCCGGATCGTCGAATTCCTCTTCCACGATCTCGTCCGCCACACCCGGATCGTCCGGTGCCCTGACGATCGGAATCACGGCCGGGATTCGCGACGGATCGGCTTTTTCGATGTCACGGCGCGGGCGAAACACCGGCGGCGGCACATTGGCAACAACCGGCGTCTCCACTGGCACTGCAGGCGTTTCCGGGATGACGGGCACAACAACAGGCGCTGGCACCGGCTCGTTGTCCTGCAATGCCGCGGTCGGCGGCGGCAATGTCACGGCGGGGCTCATCTCCAGAGGCGGCGGCAGCGCGGGCTCGTCCGCAATCTCCGCGGCGAGCACGGGCGTTTTCTCGGACGGCAATGCCGCGACCGGCGTGAGCCATTGAAACGCATCGAGACGTCCGGTTACCGGCGAGACCGGCCGCCAGCGCTCCGAGACATAGCCATCGGCGGTCCATGCCGGATCGAGTGCGGCGCGCACCGCGCGCAGCATCCAGCTTCGCGCGTTGCCGCCATCGCCATGCTCGGCGCGTTCAAGTTCGGCCATCAGGATCGCAACCCGTTGCGTCGGCTGCGCGATAAACGGCGCAAGCGCTTCGCGGGCACGAGCAAACTCTCCGGCGTCGATGGCAGAGCGCGCTAGCGCAAGCGCGCCTTCGATATGTCCCGGCGCTTTGGCGGCGAGCTTCTCGACACGATCCAGCCGATTGAGCGCGGAGTCGCCGAGCCGCACATGCGCATAGGCGTCCGCCAAATCGGGATGCGGCTGCGCGATCCATGCGGCTTCGATGGTCTGCATCGCGCGGCGCGTCTGGTTGCTCTCGGTGAGAAACTTGGCAGCGAGCGTCGCGGCCGGCACCAGCGTCGGCGCGAGCTTCACCGCTTCGTTGACACTGGCGCGCGACTTGTCGCGGTCCGAGGTCTCCAAATCGAGCGCACGCGCGGTCAGAAGAACGCCGCGCTGGCGCTTGTAGGGCGCGGGATCGATCAATCCCGCCGCGAGATTGTTTTCGAGAATCTTCAGCGCGCCGTCCCAGTCGCCCCGGCTGCACCGGAAACCCAGTACCGCGTGCGACGCCCATGCCGACGCCGGTGCGGTTTTCAGCGCTTCTTCGGCGAGCGCGACCGCTGCGTAAGGATCGTCACGGCGCTGCGCTTCGACGAACAATCCGCGCAAACCGAGCAGTCGGGTATCCTTGCGCTCGGCCATGGCATGAAACGCGCGTTGCGCGCCGTCGCGGTCGCCGTCGAGTTGCGCCGACTGCGCATGCAACAGCATCGCCAGCGGGTCCTGATGCGCCAGCCGCTTGGCAGCATCGGCGTGGCGGCGCGCGGCAAAGTGATCGCCGGTGCCGATGGCCAGCAGGCCTTGGGTGATGGCGTGGCGGCCTTTTGCGAGGCGGCGCTCGCGGCGCAATCGCCGCACGCGCTCGGGCGCGCGCAGAAAGCCGCGAATGATGGCCCAGACCAGCATCGCAGCCAGCACGACCAGAGCCAGCGCCAGCACAAGCACGGGGAGCGACGTGTCGATACGCCAGACACTCCATGACAGAGTCACGTCGCCGGTCTGATCGGCGATCACGGCAGCACCCAGCGCTACGACGCCGACCAAAAAAAGAAACAGAACGATCCGGATCATGAAATTTCCTATCGCGCCGGTTTGGAAAGCGCGGCCATCGTATCGGACGCAAACTGCCGCGAGGCCGCGAGCGCCGCTTCGCGTGCATCCGCCTTCGCGATCCACGCCTGCACCGGCCCACGATCGGACGCCGGCAACTGCATCAGTTCGCGCTTCGCCTCACTGACATCGTCGCGCTGCGCCGCCGACGTGACGCGCGCAACAACGGCAGCGTTGCCGCTGGCTGTGGTGGCATCGACGCGCTGGATGCGCACCAGCTTGGCCGCGCTTTGCTGCAGACGCTCCACCATGCCGGACGGCGCGGCCTGCACATCAGGCTTCGGCGCAAGCTTCGGCAAAAGCGTCAGCAGTTCACGACTCAGTGCCTTTGCTGTCGGAACACCTGTCGCCGCAAAGCCGTCGAGCGGCTTGAGCACCTCAGAGTCGCCGGACGCAGACCGCGCGGCGGCAAGTGCCGCCGCATAGGGCTCGCCCTGACGCACGGCGGAATCCAGCACTGTTGCTGCCGCCACCCGGCGCACGTTCGGATCTTCCGCCGGCGGTTGCGGCGCGGGCGGAGGGGTCAATGCCGCCACGCCGAGCGCTGCGGTCGCACGCTCGATCTTGTCGAGCCGCTCCTCAAATGCCGAGGTATCCGCAGCAGGCGCCGACTGTGCGATCACAGCTTGCGGCGAGCCCGATTTGATCTCGCCGAGCGCCGCTGCAACCTTCTCGCTCTGTCCGCGCACGGCGGAAACATCGCTGCGGATCGCGGCGAGCGATTTCTCCAGAGCGTCGAGCCGCGTGACGATGGCAGGATCGGTAACCGGCCGGGCTGCGGGCGCAGGCTTTGCCGCCTCCGATTCGATTTTCGCGATCCGTGTGCCGAGCGCATCGACATAGCTCTTGCTGACGCTATCCGCCGCAGGCTTTTGCGCCGGCGCTTCGGGCCAGCCAGCAAGATGCGCAGCACCGAGAACCAGCGCGGCAGCGACAGCCCCAGTTAGAGCCGAGGCAAGGATCGACGAGGTTCCCGATGAGGGAGATTTTTCCGCAGCAGCCTGTTCGGAGTGATCCGAAGCCGAGGCCGAAGATGAAGCGTCCGCATCCGGCGTATGGGATTCGGCAGTTGCATCCGGCGTGCTATCGGAAACGCTCGACGCTGTCAGTTCGATGGTCGGCGGCGGCCGCTTGGCGGTCTCGCTACCCGGCGCGATGCCAGCCTTGTCTTGCTTGTCGTCGTCCATCGGGAACTCACTCCTGCCACGCTGATGCGAACTCTAGCAGATTCTGCGAACGCCGTTCACGCCCGGATACTTAAAGTTCTGCAAGACAAACTATCAAGACAACTATCCGGACGGCGCTTTGACCGTCCTGTCCAGCACATCGAATATGGCATTCTCATCAGGTGTGCGCGCCGCTGCCACCTGCATCGCTCCCGCCTCGCGCAGAACGCCCGCCACCGTCTCGGAAATGCAGCATTGCGGCAGCGACAAGGCGGAAATTTCGACGCCGTCCTGCCGCGCGGCATCGAGATAGGCCCGCGCGCTGCGTCTGGAGTAATGAAGGACCGCTGCGATGCCGCCCGCACGAAATGCATCGGCGACGTGTGCCGCAAATCCGGCCACTGGAACCATGCGGTAGGTCGTGTGCGTGATGATGGTAAATCCCCGCGCGCCGAGATCGGCGGCCAGATCATGTGCGAGATCCGCGCCCGCAAGATAACACAGCGTGGCACCCTTCTTCAGCTTTCCCGCAGAGCCTTTTTTGGCGATGAGATCGCCCAATGCGCCGGCATTGGCTTTTCCGCTAACGACATCCGTAAAGCCCGCGTCCCGCGCCGCCGCTGCGGTCTGTTCACCCACGGCGAACGCGGGCAGCTTGAACAGATGCATCCGGGACGGATGATCGGCGATGGCGCGAATCGCGTTGGCGCTGGTCACAACGACGCCGTCATAGGCTGCGTCGTCCTCGTCGTGAAACGGGATGTCTTCGAACCGCAGCATCGGCGACAACAGCGCGTCATAACCTCGCGCCCGCAGGGCTGCGGCGGTTTTCTCATTGTCGGGCGCAGGGCGTGTCACAAGAATAGCCATTCACGATGCTCCGTGCGGGTCGCCGGTGTGTTGAATCACGATAGCCCGCCTGACGATTCCACGTTATGAACCTCTTGAATGACGTCCCGGTGGCGGACGTTTTGACCTGCGAAAGGTCAATTTATCCCTATCTAAAGAGGGAAACGCCGGATCGGCGGCGAACGCAAGGACTGAAATTGGCAAGCAAGCCGACACTGGTGCTGGGAATCGAGACCACCTGCGACGAAACCGCGGCCGCCGTTGTCGAACGGCAGCGCGACGGCGCGGGACGGATTCTGTCCAACATCGTACGCTCGCAGATCGATGAACACGCGCCGTTCGGCGGCGTGGTGCCCGAGATCGCAGCCCGCGCCCATGTCGATATGCTCGACGGTATTATCCGTGCCGCAATGAAAGAGGCCGGGGTTGGATTTAGCGACCTGAGCGGCGTGGCGGCGGCCGCCGGTCCCGGATTGATCGGCGGCGTCATCGTCGGCCTCACCACCGCGAAGGCCATTGCACTGGTGCATGACACGCCCTTGATCGCGGTCAATCATCTGGAGGCGCATGCGCTGACGCCGCGCCTCACCGTGCCGTTGATGTTTCCCTATTGCCTGTTTCTCGCCTCCGGCGGCCACACCCAGATCGTCGCCGTGCTCGGCGTCGGGAAATATGTCCGGCTCGGCACCACGCTCGACGATGCGATGGGCGAGGCGTTCGACAAGGTCGCGAAAATGCTGGACCTGCCTTATCCGGGCGGACCGCAGGTCGAACGCGCGGCGGCGCACGGCAATCCCGAGCGCTTTGTGTTTCCGCGCCCCATGGTCGGACGACCCGATGCGAATTTCTCGCTGTCCGGACTGAAAACTGCGGTGCGCAACGAAGCCACGCGCCTGATGCCGCTCGAACCGCAGGATGTTTGCGACCTCTGCGCGGGATTTCAGGCCGCCGTGCTCGACCTGACCGCCGACCGCATCAAGGTCGGACTCCGATTGTTTCAGGAACAGTTCGGCCCGCCGCGCGCGCTGGTCGCAGCCGGCGGCGTCGCGTCGAATCTCGCGATCCGCAGTGCCTTGCACGACATTGCGGGCCGCGCCCAGACCATGCTGATCGTTCCGCCGCCGGCGCTGTGCACCGACAATGGCGCGATGATCGCATGGGCCGGTGCGGAACGGCTGGCGCTGAAAATGATCGACGACATGGAGACCGCGCCGCGCGCGCGATGGAAGCTCGATGAAACCGCATCCACACCTGTGAAATTCGCCAACACGCGTGCACGACATTAAGATGATCGCACATCAAACCATTGCTGTTGTGGGTGCTGGCGCATGGGGCACGGCACTCGCCAATGCCGCGGCACGCGCCGGACGCGATGTCATTCTCGTTGCGCGCGACAGCGCCGTTGCCGAGAAAATCTCAAAGACCCGCGAGAATCCAAAACTGCCCGGCATTCAACTCGCGCCCACCATCAGCGTGACCAGCGATCTTTCTCAGGCCGGCAAAGCCGATGCGGTGCTGCTGGTGACCCCAGCGCAAAATTTGCGGCAGGCCGCGACGACGCTTGCGCCACACCTTGCGCCGAATACGCCGGTGATCGTCTGCGCCAAGGGCATCGAGCGCGGTACGCACCAGTTCATGACGCAGATCGTCGCCGAAGTGGCGCCGCGGGCTGTGCCTGCGATTCTGTCAGGACCGAGTTTCGACGTCGATGTCGCGCGCGGACTGCCGACTGCAGTAACGCTCGCGACCGGCGACGCGCATCTTGCAAAGGCGCTGGTGCAAGCGCTGGGGTCGGCGACATTTCGCCCCTATCACTCCACCGATGTGCGCGGTGTCGAGATCGGCGGCGCAGCCAAGAATGTGCTGGCGATTGCCGCCGGCATCGTCGCGGGTAAAAAGCTCGGCGCATCCGCGCTGGCGGCGCTGACCACGCGCGGCTTCGCGGAATTGATGCGGCTGGGGCTGGCCTGTGGTGCGAAGCCTGAAACCATTGCCGGATTATCCGGTTTGGGCGATCTGCTGCTGTCTTGTTCAACAGCTCAGTCACGCAATTTCTCGCTCGGGCTTGCGCTCGGGCGCGGCGAGACGCCGGACCGGACCAAACTGGTCGAAGGTGAATTCACCGCACCTGTGCTGATCGAGCTTGCCGCCGAAAAGAATGTCGACATGCCGGTCGCCAATGCGGTCGCAGCCGTTCTCGGCGGAAAACTAACCATCGACAGGGCCATCGAAGCGCTGCTGACACGGCCGTTCCGGGCCGAAGGATAAAGGGAAACAGTAATGGCTCACTGGCTCGTGAAATCCGAACCCTCCACATGGTCGTGGGATCAGCAGGTCGCGAAAGGCACGAAGGGCGAAGCCTGGACTGGCGTGCGCAACCACACCGCCAAGCTCAACATGATGAAAATGAAGAAGGGCGACCGCGCCTTTTTTTATCATTCCAACGAGGGCAAGGAGATCGTCGGCATCGTCGAGATCGTCCGCGAACACTATCCCGATCCGACCGATCCAACCGGCAAGTTCGTTTGCGTCGACATCAAGGCCGACAAACCGCTGAAGACGCCGGTGTCGCTCGAAACCATCAAAACCGACGCAAGGCTGGCGGAGATGGATCTGGTCAAATTTTCGCGACTCTCGGTACAGAGTGTCAAGCCGGACGAATGGAAGCTCGTCTGCAAACTGGGCGGCATTTGAACCCGCCTATCATCGACGACAAGGACACGTTTATCCGCGCCAACACCCGGCTGCGTCCGGTGCCGCTGACGCCGGAGATCTCGCTGTACGTGGCCGACGAGGCCGTGCCGCTGTGGCACAAGACCGAAGAGGAAATCGGCGAAGCAGGATTGCCGCCGCCGTTCTGGGCGTTTGCGTGGGCCGGTGGGCAAGCGCTGGCGCGCCATGTTCTCGACAATGCTTCTGTCGTGCGCGGCAAGAAAGTGCTCGATCTCGCCAGCGGGTCTGGGCTCGTCGGCATAGCTGCCATGAAGGCCGGGGCTGCATCAGTGACCGTTGCGGACATCGATGCGTTTGCCTGCGCCGCAGCGGCGTTGAACGCCGAGGAAAATGGCGTCACGCTGACAACATGCAATGACGACCTGCTCGCGGGCACAAATCCAGCCCGCTGGGATGTGATCCTGGCCGGCGATATTTTTTATGAGCGCGACACCGCGCAGCGGGCGTTCGATTTTTTATCCGCCCACGCCGCCCACGGCACCGCCGTCCTGATCGGCGATCCCGGTCGCAGCTACCTGCCCCGCGACAAACTGTGCCGGATCGCCGATTACAGCGTTCCGGTGACCCGCGACCTCGAGGACGCCGAAATCAAGCAAACCGCTGTTTGGAGACTGCTTTCGGCCCCATAGATGGCATGCCAGCCCGGCTCGCGCGCGCCGGACAGAGCCGGTTCCGACAAAAGTCCTAGTTGCCGCAGCTTGTCGCTGCTGTATGCAAAAGCGCATAATGTAAAAACAAGAATAAGCCCGCGCGCATGTCGTGATGCGGGTTGCCTGCGTGGAGGAGCGAAGCCGTTATGTCCGAAAAGATTTACGACGTATCCGCGGAATGGGCGAAGCGCGCCTTCATCGACGAGGCCAAGTATCGCGAAATGTATGCGCGATCGGTCAGCGACCCCAACGGATTCTGGGCGGATGAAGCCTCCAGGCGCCTCGACTGGATCAAGCCCTTCACCAAGGTCGAGAACGTCTCGTTCGCGCCGGGCAATATCTCGATCAAGTGGTTCGAGGACGGCGAGCTGAACGCCGCATGGAATTGCATCGATCGCCATCTCGACACGCGCGGCGACCAGACCGCGATCATCTGGGAAGGCGACGATCCGTCCGAATCCAAGAAGATCACCTATCGCGAACTACATGACGAAGTCTGCAAGATGGCGAACATTCTGCGGCTGCGGAACGTCAAGAAGGGCGACCGCGTCACCATCTATCTGCCGATGATTCCGGAAGCCGCCTACGCCATGCTGGCCTGCGCGCGGATCGGCGCTATTCATTCGGTGGTGTTCGGCGGCTTCTCGCCGGATTCGCTGGCGCAGCGTATTACCGATTGCAAATCCAAAGTGATCATCACCGCAGACGAAGGTTTGCGGGGCGGCAAGAAAGTGCCGTTGAAAGCCAATGTGGATGCAGCCATCGCAAAGGTCGATGGCGGCGTCGATTGGGTTGTTGTTGTCAAACGCACGGGCGGTGCGATCAACATGGACCCTGTGCGCGACGTCTGGCACCACGAAGCAGCAGCAGTGGTCGACGCCGATTGTCCGGTGGAGCCGATGAACGCGGAAGATCCGCTGTTCATTCTCTACACGTCAGGCTCGACCGGCCAGCCCAAGGGCGTGCTGCACACCACCGGCGGCTATCTCACCTTTGCGTCGATGACGCATCAATACGTGTTCGATTATCACGAAGGCGACATCTACTGGTGCACCGCCGACGTGGGCTGGGTCACCGGCCACAGCTACATTCTCTATGGACCACTGGCCAACGGCGCGACCACATTGATGTTTGAAGGCGTCCCCAACTATCCCGACAACTCGCGGTTCTGGAACGTCATCGACAAGCACAAGGTCAATATCTTCTACACCGCACCCACCGCGATCCGCGCGCTGATGCAGTCCGGCGACGATCCGGTCAAGAAAACCTCGCGCGCCTCGTTGCGCCTGCTTGGCTCGGTCGGCGAGCCGATCAATCCGGAAGCGTGGGAATGGTACTATCGCGTCGTCGGCGATAGCCGCTGCCCGATCGTCGATACATGGTGGCAGACCGAGACCGGCGGCATTTTGATTACGCCGCTGCCCGGCGCCATCGCGCAGAAGCCCGGTTCAGCCACCAAACCGTTCTTCGGCGTGCAGCCTGAAATCGTCGATGCCGACGGCAAGGTGCTCGACGGCGAATGCTCCGGCAATCTCTGCATCGCGAAATCATGGCCCGGCCAGATGCGCTCGGTCTATGGCGACCATGCGCGGTTCGAGCAGACTTACTTCTCGACCTACAAGAACAAGTACTTCACCGGCGACGGCTGCCGCCGCGATGCCGACGGCTATTACTGGATCACCGGCCGCGTCGATGACGTGATCAACGTGTCCGGTCACCGCATGGGCACGGCGGAAGTCGAAAGTTCGCTGGTGGCGCATGATGCGGTGTCGGAAGCAGCCGTGGTCGGCTATCCGCACGACATCAAGGGCCAGGGCATCTACGCTTATGTCACGCTGATGAAGGGCGTCGAGCCGACCGAGACGCTGCGCAAGGAGCTTGTCTCCTGGGTGCGTAAGGACATCGGTCCGATTGCCTCGCCGGATCTGATCCAGTTCGCGCCCGGCCTGCCGAAAACACGCTCGGGCAAGATCATGCGCCGCATCCTGCGCAAGATCGCGGAGGACGAATCAGGATCGCTCGGCGATACTTCGACGCTGGCCGATCCGATGGTCGTGGACGATCTCGTGCACAACCGGCAGAATAAGAAGACCGCCTGAAGGATTCGGACTGCGGGTTGCTGCCTGGGAGATATCCATGCGAGCGCGCTTCACTTGTCTGACAATAGCGTTTCTGATCGCCACGCTTGGCGTGGCGATCGGATCAAGTAAATCCGAGGCGGCCAATCTCGGCGAAGCCTGCGGCGGCGCAGCCAACATCACCTGCAATTCGGCGCTGTGGTGCCAAAGGGGCGCAGGCCAATGCAAGGCCGCCGATGCGGCAGGCCAATGCGACAAGGCGCCTGCCTTCTGCATGCAAATCCATCGGCCGGTTTGCGGCTGCAATGGCAAGACCTATGCGAATGACTGCGAGCGCCAGAAGGCCAAGGTGCAACTCGACTATGTCGGTGCATGCCCGAAAGAGCCGAAGGCGAACGAACCCAAGGCCGGGAAGCCGAAGGCCACGAAGTCGAAGTCGAAAGCACCGAAGAGCGGGACGAAATAGCCGCGATGGCGTAGCGCCTGCAGGCGCTCAAACGCAGATATCGGACTCAGCCCGTGCGGCGATAAACATACTCGTCGCAGCCCGATCCCAGGACGCCGGTTGAGTAAGGCCGAACGTTGCTTCGGACATGTTCGAATCCGAGCCCGCCCATGAATTTCGCCACCTCGTCCGGCGCGATCGATTCGTAAGGATATCCGCCCAGCCAATCGTGCACGTCGTGGGTGAAATTCATCCCACGGCTTCCCGCATAGTTGGCAACGTAAGCCGCGAAATCGCGGTGCTTGAGCAGAAACGCCAGCCTGTAGAGCCCTATATAAAACGTCTGTGCCACCTTCTGAGCGGCCGGCGATGCGCCGCTGTACCAACGCTTTTCCGCGGTCCAGAACCCGCACAGCCGCGTCTTGCGATACAGCGCGAAAATGAAAATGCCGTCCGGTGCGACGCGCGACGCGGCATTCTGAATCGCGTCATACATGGCACCGGTGTGGTGCAGAACGCCCCAGGAAAAAACGATGTCGAATTTTCCAAGGCCGGAGATGAACGACGGATCGAGAACGGAGCCACGCTCGACGCTCCATGACGCATCGTTGGGAAAGAAACGATCCTTAAGCGATTGGGTGCCGGCGACGCTCTGCGGGTCGTAATCAAACGAACGGACCTTCGCACCGAGGCGGCGAGCCGCGAGCGAGAACAATCCACTGCCCGAGCCGATGTCGATGAACGTCTTGTTGTCCAGCCGATCCAGTCCGGTCAAAGCCCGGACCGATCGTTCGGCCTCGACAATCCGGTCCTCGGTCAAATGCTCGAGGAAAGAGAGCCAGTTTGCGCCGAAGGCAAATCGCTCGCTGGTATCGGCCGCTGCCTTCAAAGGGGTCTCTGGAATCACGGCCATTCAACTCCCTACCGGCGCGTCATTTGCGAAACGTATCTAGCCCGTGCAGACCATCCTCACAACATTGTTAGCGCTCGCGGCCAGCTAATCTTCGTTTATCGGAGCCTGTTGTTTTCCGGGCATTTACTTTGAAGCCGGAATTTTCTTTTTAGAACAGCGTTCTGTCGGCCCTGTGGCCCAGTGGAAACCGGCTGTTGAAGCCTATGTCCTAAACTGGCCGCCTGTAACGCATGCGACGATGGGTTCCGTGGCCCGGATATCTGCGATGCCCGGAAATTTGTCTCGGTAACTTGGCTTGGAAACTCTTCTTCGAAATTTGGCTTGGGAGATTGTGATGTTGCGTAAACTGGCGATGGCTCTGGCAGCCACACTGGCGATTGGTGGTGTGGCGGTCGGAGTGTCCGGCACGGCCGCACTGGCTGCGCCGTCGGAAGTGGCCTCTCCCAACGGCTATGCGCCGGGAACCATCGTGGTGAAAACCAACGAGCGCCGTCTGTATCTCGTGCTCGGTGAAGGACGCGCATTGCGCTACCCGGTCGGCGTCGGCAAGGCCGGCAAGCAATGGGCCGGTGCCACGCGCATCGACGGCAAGTACCGCCAGCCCGCATGGTCGCCGCCTGCGGACGTGAAGCGCGACAACCCGAATATTCCGGATGTCATTGCCGGCGGCTCGCCGTCCAATCCGATGGGCGTTGCCGCGATGACGCTGGCCGGCGGCGAATACGCCATCCACGGCACCAACCGGCCGAACTCCGTCGGCGGCTATGTCTCCTATGGCTGCGTGCGCATGTACAATCAGGACATCACCGATCTGTTCAACCGCGTCGAGGTCGGCACGCCGGTGGTGGTGACCTCGCGCTGAGATTCAGTTCTCTAGGAATGCGAAAAGCCGCGTCATGACGCGGCTTTTTTGATTCCATCATCATCGCAACGCGGCCGTACACCAGCCGCTACGCTTGCCGCCCTGATACGCGCGCGCATGACCCGCAGCGAGCAGTGCGGACGACACGCTTGGGGTTCGCGGCGTGGCTGCATCCGCAACCACCCGGCCGTTATATTTATCGGGACCGATATTGAAGATCGCGACATCGCCGTCTGCGAGCAGCAGGTTCAGCGCTTCGGTCGCGGCCTGCGCCATGCGCAATTCATCCGCGCAGGCGCTTTTCATCTCCGGCGCATCGATGCCGCGAAGCCGGACCCGCGTAGTCATGTCCAGTCCGGGCCACAGATGCACCCGAGCCTCGAACGTGTCGCCATCGATCACGCGCACAATATCGACGGAATGGCGCATGGCGGATTTGCCGTCGCGACTCCATGTTGCAGGTGCAGACGGCCGGGCTTGATCTGGCTGCGCGGACGGAGACGCGGGTGCGGATGATGTTTTCGCCCAAGGCAAGTTTGGCGGCAATCGATCCCGCACCGGGACCAAGGTTCCCGCTGCAAGGCCTGCGACGAAAGCCAGACCGAACAGCCAGAGCGGCGCACCGCTCCGGAGCAATGAGCCGCGGATCGGAGAGTTGGGAAAATGACGCAAAGGCCGATCTAGGAACATTTACCTATAATAGGACCGAAACAGCTCGAGACGCAAGAACGATCCGGACCATCCGTATTCGTACGTAAAACTAGAAGTCGGAACACAGCCCCTTGTGTTCCCAGTCGCCGTAGCGGGTCGGCTCCAGCCCCTTCGGGCCTTGAACCTCCTTTGCGGCTTGCGGCGTGTCCTGCGCGGCTTTGGACCGCCGCTCTTCGGCCTCAGCTAAAGCCCGCTGGGCCTGCGGCGACAACGGCTTGCGCATGGCGCTCATATCGGCGTCGACAGGATGGGGATGCGATGGGTCATGTGACATGGCTGACACTCCCGGGTGGTCAGAGCCGAAATTCAAATCTAGACAGGCGGAGCCATCTATCAAGGCCCGTGATGCTCGCCGTATCACGCCGGCAAGCGGTTTGTCTGTGAAGTGGCTTACATTTCCTGCGATGTTTTAGACAAGACGAGTCAGACACGACACAATTCTTACATTTGGCATATTCCCGTGCCACCACATCCTCTCCTGTGCGACGTCCGTCGCGTTTGTCCCGCCAGCGAATGTTTTTTGCCGCATGAAGCCTTCGAGATTTGTCCCGCCCACCGAGGTCCCCGGCCTCGCAGCGCGCAGGATCGCTGCCGATATTCTCGACGGCGTGTTGCACAAGCGCCGCATGCTCGACGATCAGCTCGATGGCGTCGGTGCTCATCCCGGATTGAAGACCCTTGCCGATCGCGACCGCGCGCTGATGCGCCGGCTGGTCGCGACAATTCTGCGCCGGCTGGGCACGCTCGGTCATGTGCTGTCGCGCTTGCTCGATCGCGGAATTCCAAGCGACGCCCCGCGCGCGCAAAGCGCGCTGCTGATCGGCGCTGCGCAGATCCTGTGGATGGATGTTCCGGATCACGCCGCGGTCGATCTGTCGGTGCGGCTGGTGCAGGCGGATCGCCGGGCCGCGAAATACGCCGGTCTGGTCAACGCCGTGCTGCGGCGTTGCGCGCGCGAAGGCCAGCCGTTGATCGATGAGGTCAAATCGCAAATGCTCGATCTGCCGCCGTGGCTGACGGCGCGCTGGATCGCGACCTATGGCGAAGACGCGGCGCGCGCGATGGCCGCCGCCATCAGCGTCGAACCCGCGCTCGATCTCACCGTTAAATCCGATCCGGACAGCTGGGCGACACGCCTGCACGGCGAAGCGCTGGCAACAGGCACCGTGCGAACGCTGCTGCATGGATCGGTCACCATGCTTCCGGGCTTCAACGAAGGCGAATGGTGGGTGCAGGACGCAGCCGCCGCGATGCCGGCACGGCTGTTCGGTGACATTAAAGACAAGTCCATCGTCGATCTGTGTGCGGCGCCCGGCGGCAAGACCGCGCAGCTCGTCCATGCAGGTGCGCGGGTCACTGCGGTCGACCGCTCGCCGAATCGCATCGCGCGGCTGCGCGAAAATCTGGCGCGGCTGTCGCTCGAAGCCGAAACCGCCGTCGCCGACGCCACCGAATGGCAGCCATCCGGCGAATCATTCGATGGCGTGCTGATCGATGCGCCGTGTGCTGCCACCGGCACGATCCGGCGGCATCCCGACGTCGCCTGGCTTAAACAGGAATCGGACATCGGCGCGCTCGCGGCGGTGCAAAGACGGCTGCTGCAAAAGGCTGTCACGCTGCTGAAGCCGGGCGGTACTCTGGTCTATTGCACCTGCTCGCTGGAGCCTGAGGAGGGCGAACAGGCCATCGCAGAGCTTCTCAGCACCGAATCAGGCCTGCGCCGCGCGCCGGTCGGCCGGGACGAAGTGGCGGGACTGGACAAGATTCTTACCCCGGATGGCGATATTCGCACGCTTCCGTCGCATCTGGCCCATGGCGATGCGCGCCTCGGCGGCCTCGACGGCTTTTACGCCGCACGCCTGATCAAATCCTGACATCGGCCCCGATCCGGCGCGCAAATGATTCGTGGCACAACGGCCAGTCGCGTCCCGCGTTTCATGCGCGCGTCGATGGATGTGCTTCAGGTTTCCTTGATCTAAGTCCTTGGGGGTGTCTTATGGGCATTTCCGGACTACAACGGTGCGTGGAGATTCCCTCACAGCGTGGCGCGTTAGCGCCTCGCGTGGGTTTCGGGGAGGAATGCTCCGGTTAATGGGGAACAATCGCGTTCGGTGGCGGGGCAATTTCCGATTCCACCGGCGCGATCAGGACAGGGCGCACGTGGCGGTCGCTTACCGACGACGTATCTCGTCTCTTCTGATCGGCCGCGCCGCGCGGAACGTGCTCGCGCGCGCCAGCGGGCACTCTGTTGCGTTGTCGCGATTCTGGCCCGGCCGCACCGACCGGTTGCTGATTGCGCCGAACGATCTTCGCACCGTCGATGCCACCCGCGCCTCGGAAATCTATGCCGGACGCTTTGTCTTCGCCGGCAAGATCGTGACCTCGCATGGCCGCTCGATTTTCGAACTCGATCCGCCGTCGGAAGACTGGGAAGCCCAACTGCTTGGCTTCGGCTGGCTGCGCCATCTGCGCGCGGCGGATTCGGCCATCACCCGCGCCAATGCGCGCGCGCTGATCGACGACTGGATTTCAAAACCGATCCGCAAGCGCGGCACCGGCTGGCGCGCCGACGTGCTCGCGCGCCGCGTGATCTCGCTGCTGTCGCAGGCGCCATTGGTGCTGAACGACGCCGATGGAAAATTCTACCGCCGCTTCCTGCGCAGCCTGACCCGCGAGATCCGCTATCTGCGCTACACCATGGTCGATATTCCCGACGGCGTGCCGCGCCTCCAGGTGCTGATCGCATTGTGCTACGCTTCGCTTTGTCTCGCCAATCAGGCCAAGCACATCCGCACAGCGTCGCGAAAACTCTCCGACGAATTGCAGCGGCAGCTGCTTCCCGATGGCGGGCATATCTCGCGCAATCCCGGCGCGTTGATCGAGCTGCTGCCCGACCTGTTGCCGCTGCGCCAGACCTTCACGGCGCGCAACATCGCGCCACCGCCTGCGTTGCTGAATGCGATCGACCGCATGATGCCGATGCTGCGTTTCTTCCGGCATGGCGACGGCAGTTTCGCACTGTTCAATGGCATGAGCCGCGCGCCGTCCGGCCTGCTCGCGACGTTGCTCGCCTATGACGACACCCACGGCATTCCGATGTCCAGCATGCCGCATTCGGGGTTCCAGCGCCTCGACGCCGGGACCACGACAATCATCATGGATACCGGCGCGCCGCCGCTGCCTGCGGTGAGCCGCGATGCCCATGCCGGCTGCCTGTCGTTCGAACTGTCTTCCGGCACCGGCCGCATCGTCACCAATTGCGGGATTCCCTCAACCGGCCGCGACAACTGGCGCGCATTCGCACGCTCGACGGCGGCGCATTCGACGCTGATCTGTCACGAAACCTCGTCGTGCCAGTTCATCGAATTGCCGGCCATGAAGCGCATGCTGCAAGGTGCGCCGATCGTGAACGGGCCTTCCAATGTCGGCGTGTTTCGCGAGGCCGCCAATGACGGCATTCAACTGACGACCACCCACGACGCCTATGCGCGTCAATTCGGCGTCGTGCATCAGCGCAGCCTGACCCTGTCCGCCGACGGCAGCCGGCTCGATGGCGAAGACACGCTGCTCAACGCATCCGGTGCCTCGTCGCGCAACAAGCCCGATGACTACGTGCTGCGGTTTCATCTGCACCCATCGGTCAAGGCCAGCCGCCTCACCGATGCGCGCGGTGTGATGCTGGTGCTGCCCAACCGCGACGTCTGGACCTTCGAGGCCCTCAACGACAAGGTGGATCTCGAAGACAGCGTGTTTCTGGCGGGCTCCGACGGACCGCGCCGGACCGCCCAGATCGTGATCCGGCAGAACCGGAAGGATTCGCCGGGCGTCCGCTGGAGCTTTACCCGCTCCTCTGCGTCAGCGACCGTGACCAATGCCCGCCGCGACGCCCGCCGCGAGCCGGAATTGCCGCTTTAAGAGCCATCGACCGGCATCTTTCCGCACCTGTCCGGCAAAAGCCGGGACGGCTCGGCAATATCAGGCAAACTCCCTGCAAAAAGTCGGTGGATTGGAGGTTCTGCCCGGCGGAAAACCATGCTACCCGGCGGGAAACACCGATCCGAACCAGGACCCTTTTCATGACTGACCATCCGCGTCGCGTCGCGCGCGCACTTCTTTCCGTTTCCGACAAGTCCGGCCTGATCGATTTTGCCCGCGCGCTGTCAAACAGCGGCGTTGAGCTGGTTTCCACCGGCGGCACCGCAAAGGCCATCGCCGAGGCCGGTCTCAAAGTGCGCGACGTGTCGGATCTGACAGGCTTCCCCGAGATGATGGACGGGCGAGTCAAGACGCTGCATCCGGGCGTGCATGGCGGATTGCTCGCGATCCGCGACAATGCCGATCACGCCCGCAGCATGAAGGATCACAACATCGCGCCGATCGATCTGCTGGTGGTCAATCTCTATCCGTTCGAAGCCACCGTGGACAAAGGCGCGTCCGAAGACGACTGCATCGAAAACATCGACATCGGCGGCCCCGCGATGATCCGCGCAGCCGCAAAAAATCATCACGATGTCGCTGTCGTGGTCGAGGCCTCCGATTATCAGGCCGTGCTGGACGAACTGGCGGCCCATAACGGCGCCACCACGCTCACGCTGCGCAAGCGCCTTGCCCAGAAAGCCTACGCACGGACCGCCGCCTACGATTCCGCGATCTCGAACTGGTTCGCTAACCAATTGACGATCGAAGCCCCGGACTTCCGCGCCTTCGGCGGCAAGCTGATCCAGGCGTTGCGCTACGGCGAAAATCCGCATCAGAGTGCTGCGTTCTACAAAACCCCCGATCGCCGCCCCGGTGTTGCAACTGCGCGGCAGCTTCAGGGCAAGGAATTATCCTACAACAACATCAACGACACCGATGCGGCTTACGAATGCATCGCGGAGTTCGATGCGAAGCGCACTGCCGCCTGCGTGATCGTCAAGCACGCCAATCCCTGCGGCGTAGCCGAGGGTGCGGACCTCGCCAGCGCCTATCGCAAGGCCCTTGCTTGCGATTCGACATCGGCTTACGGCGGGATCATTGCCTTCAACCGCACGCTCGACGCCGAAGCTGCCAACGCCGTCGCCGGCATCTTCACCGAAGTGATCATCGCGCCCGATGCAACCGACGAAGCCATCGCCATCATTGCAAAGCGCAAGAACCTGCGCCTGCTGCTGGCCGGTGGTCTGCCCGACCCGCGCGCAGCCGGTCTGATGACCAAGACAGTCGCCGGTGGTCTTCTGGTGCAGACGCGTGACAACGCCGTGGTCGACGACATGACCTTCAAGACCGTCACCAAGCGCGCGCCGACCGAGGCCGAGTTGAACGATCTGCGGTTTGCTTTCCGCGTCGCCAAGCACGTGAAGTCGAACACCATCATCTATGCGAAGGACCTCGCCACCGTCGGCATCGGCGCGGGGCAGATGAGCCGGGTCGATTCCGCGCGTATCGCCGCGCGCAAGGCCGAAGACGCCGCGAAGGAACTGGGACTTGCAGCACCGATGACCAAGGGATCGGTGGTCGCGTCCGACGCGTTCTTCCCGTTCGCCGACGGCTTGCTGGTGGCGATCGAGGCGGGTGCTACCGCCGTCGTTCAACCCGGCGGATCGATGCGCGACAATGAAGTGATCGAGGCCGCCGATGCCCATGGCATCGCCATGGTCCTCACCGGCATACGGCACTTCAAGCACTGATCAAACAGGACGCGCGCGAACCGCCTCGGCCTTCACCCGCATCAGCAGAGCCAGACCCGCCACAAAAAACAGCACCAGAACAGCCATTCCGGCTTTCTGGCTGTTGGCAGCAGCCGTCACCAGACCGATCAGCAGCGGTCCAAAAAACGATGTGACTTTTCCGGTCAGGGCGAACAGGCCGAAACACTGCGTGATGCGATCCTTCGGCGCCAGACGGATCAGCATCGTTCGCGATGCCGCCTGCATCGGACCGGCCGCGAGGCCGATCAGAAATCCGAGCGCAAGATAGGCTTTTTCGGCAGGTGCTGCGAACAGGCCGCCGTTCGGCACCGGCGGCGTGACCGGAATGAAAAAGATCGAGTCGCGGCTGATCAACAGGATCGCAACGATGGCTCCGAGAAGAATCAGCAGGCTTCCTGCGACAACGGCTTTCGGTCCAAGCCTGTCGTCGAGCCTCCCTCCAAGCCACGCACCGATTGTGCCGGAGATCGCAAGCAGAATACCGAAAGTGCCGATCTGAATCGTATTCCAGCCGAAGGTGCCGGCGGCATAAATGCCACCGAACGCGAACAGCGACACAAGGCCGTCCATATAAATCATGTTGGCGAGGAGAAACGCCAGCATCGACGGCGTCCTCGGCAACTGCGCCAGGGTTTCGCGCAGTCCACGCAAACCTTCGCGCACTGCACCGCGTGCCGGTGTCTTTGCAGCGTGATCGGGTGTGAGCAGGAACATCGGCAGCACGAAAATCACGAACCACACCGCGGTCAGCGGCCCCGTGAGCCGATCACCCTGAAAGGTCGCGGGATCGAGACCGAAGATCGGCGTAAGACCAAATAATGTTTTACCCGTCGCCGGATTGGCGGCCATGAAGCCGAGCACAAGAATCAAACTGAGAATCCCGCCGATGTAACCCGTGGCCCATCCGGTGCCGGACAGCCGCCCAATGCGTTCTGGCGGCACCAGTGTCGGCATCATCGCATTGTTGAAGACGGTGGCGAACTCGACGCCGACGGTCGCTATGCCATAAGCGATCAGCAGCGGCAGGATGATCGATGGATCGCCGGGCTTACCGATCCACATCAGCGACGATCCAATCACCAGCAGCGCACCGAACACGGCGATCCAAGGCTTGCGGCGGCCACCGGCATCGGCGATTGCGCCGAGCACAGGCGACAGCAACGCAATCACGAGCCCCGCCGCAGCCGTTGCATAACCCCAACTCGACTGTCCGGCGACCGGATCGGCGGCGACGCGCGAGGCAAAATAAGGCGCGAACACAAATGTCGTGATCAGCGTGAAATACGGCTGCGCCGCCCAGTCGAACAGAATCCAGCCGAAAACCGCCGAGCGCGGCGGATAGGTCTTCGGCGGCGCATCTGCGTGACTGTCATGCACGGGAATTGCTTGAGCCATGATCGAATTTCCTGCCGAATCAACGCGGACATTGTCCGTCGCCGCCGCAGAACCATATAGTGCGGCGGTTCAATTGCTATCGCGTTTTACCGTAGGCGCGATCTGCCGGAGAAGCTTATGGCCCTGTTTCCCAAGCGTCACGCACTCGCCATTGTTCTCAGCGTCATCGGCCTGTCGTCCGCGTCGTCATTCGCGCAGGATTCGCGGCATGGCTACTATGCACCGCCCGCGCTCGATGCGGTGCGTCCGGTTGTCGCTAAAAACGGCATCGTTGTCGCACAGGAGAGCATCGCCGCCGGCATCGGCCGCGATGTTCTGGCGCGCGGCGGCAACGCCGTGGATGCTGCGGTCGCCACCGGCTTCGCAATGGCGGTGACTTATCCCCGCGCCGGAAATATCGGCGGCGGCGGCTTTATGATGATTCATCTGGCGAACAGCAACGAGGACGTCGCCATCGATTATCGCGAAAGCGCACCGGCTGCAGCGACGCGCGACATGTTTCTGGGTGACGACGGCAAACCCGACACCAAGAAATCGCGCGACCAGGCGCTCGGCATCGGTGTGCCCGGCACGGTCGCGGGGCTTGCTCTGGCGCTCGAGAAATATGGCTCCGGCAAATTCAAACTCGCCGATCTGCTTGCTGCTCCGATCGCGCTGGCGCGTGACGGCTTCGTCCTTGTCGACGACAACGCCGACACCCTGCCCGACTGGCACCGGCGGCTGGCGAAATGGCCCTCGAGCCAGAAAATTTTTTCACGGCCCGACGGCACATCGCTGCAACAGAACGACCGGCTGATCCAATCAGATCTCGCCACGACGCTGGAAGCAATCTCCGCGCAGGGTGTGAGCGGCTTCTACGACGGGCCGGTCGCCGACAAGCTCGTCGCTGGCATTCGCGATGCCGGCGGCATTATCACGCGCGAGGATCTCAAGGCCTATCAGCCGATTGTCCGCGCGCCGGTGCGCGGAACCTATCGCGGCTTCGATATTGTCTCGATGCCGCTGCCGTCGTCGGGCGGCACGGTGCTGATCGAGACTCTCAATATCTTGGAAGGCTATAAGCTGCGCGAGATGGGCGCGGGTTCGGTCGATGCGCTTCACCTCACCATCGAGGCGATGAAGCGCGCCTATGCGGATCGCGCGCGTTATCTCGGCGATCCCGCTTTCGTCAACGCTCCGATGTTGCAGCTGATTACGAAGGACTACGCCGCTAAGCAGCGCGCCTCCATCGACATCACCAAGGCGACGCCCTGGACCGACGCGCTATCGGCCGTGCCGCCGCGTGAAGGCAGCAACACCACGCATTATTCGGTGATCGATAAATCCGGCAACGCAGTCAGCAACACCTATACGCTGAACTTCAGCTACGGCCTCGGCCTTGTCGCAGAGGGCACCGGCGTTTTGCTCAACAACGAACTGGACGATTTCACCGCAGCTCCCGGCGCATCGAATGCCTACGGTCTGGTCGGCTTCGAGGCCAACCTGCCCGGCCCCGGCAAGCGTCCGCTGTCATCGATGTCGCCGACCATCGTCCTGAAGGACGGCAAGCCCGTTCTGGTCACAGGCTCACCCGGCGGCAGCCGGATCATCTCGGCCGTGCTTCAGGTGCTTCTCAACACGATCGATTTCGACATGAACATCGCGGCGGCAGTGTCCGCGCCACGGCTGCATCATCAATGGCTGCCCGATGAAGTTCGCGTCGAGCACGGATTTCCCGAAGCGACACTGACAGCACTCCGTGAACGGGGACACCGCGTGACCGAACCGCTTGGACAGACCTCGGCGAACTCCGCCGCCGTGACATCCGACGGCCTGCTTGGCGCGGCCGACCCGCGCACGCGCGGCGCGGACGCTGCGGGATACTGACGTCATTCAGCGGTGCGTTCCCACATTTGCCTGATGACAGGTAGAATGATCCGGCTACTATTTGCAGCATAAGTAAGAGCCTGAAGTCCTGTGCGATGCGGCGAGCGCGGGACATCAAACATGGCCGCGGATACGGGAGCATCCAAAATGAGCGTTCAGCCATCGGGGGCGATTGAAGCCGCGCCGATCGAAGACACCAGCCTTCTTGCATTCTATCGCGACATGAACGTGCCCGAACGGCGCACGTTCTGGGCCTGCGCCGCGGGCTGGACGCTCGACGGCATGGATTTCATGATCTATCCGCTGGTGATCGGCACCATCATCACGATGTGGAAGGTCGACCCCGGCACCGCAGGCCTTGCAGGCACAGTGACGCTGCTCGCATCGGCCATCGGCGGCTGGCTCGCCGGCTATCTTTGCGACCGCATCGGCCGCGTCAAAACGCTGCAAATCACCATCATCTGGTTTTCGTTCTTTTCGCTGGTCTGCGCCTTCGTGCAGAATTTCGATCAGCTTCTGGTGGCCCGCGCGCTGCTCGGCCTCGGCTTCGGCGGTGAGTGGGCGGCCGGCGCGGTGCTGATGGGCGAAGTCATTCGTCCGCAATATCGCGGCCGCGCGGTGGGCTCGGTACAATCCGGCTGGGCGATCGGCTGGGGTCTTGCCGTGCTGTCGCAGGCGGTGATGTTCACCGTGCTGCCGCCGGAAGAAGCCTGGCGCTGGATGTTTGCCATCGGCGCGCTGCCGGCTGTCCTGGTGTTCTTCCTCCGGCGCTATGTGGAAGAGCCGAAGATCGCGGTTGAAACGCTGGCAAAGCAGAAAGTCTCCGGCGACAGACCAGCACTTTGGGAAATCTTCTCCGGTCCCATCGCCAAGACCACCATCCTCGCCTCATTGGCGGCGACGGGATGTCAGGGCGGTTACTACGCCATCACATTCTGGGTGCCGCGTTTTCTCACCACCGAGCGCAAGCTGTCGATTGTCGGCTCGACCGGCTATCTCGCAACCCTCATCATCGGCTCGTTCATTGGTTATCTTGTCGGCGCGTGGCTCGCCGACCGTATCGGACGGCGCAAGCTGTTCCTGACCTTCTCGATCGGAGCCATCGCGCTGATCCTGATCTACACGCAGGTCACGCTGACCAACGAAGTGCTGTGGCTGCTGGGCTTCCCGCTCGGCTTCTTTGCGTCCGGATATTTCTCCGGCATGGGCGCATTCCTGACGGAGCTTTTTCCGACGCGATTGCGCGGATCGGGACAGGGCTTTTGCTACAACTTCGGACGCGGCATCGGGGCGCTGTTTCCGTTCCTCGTCGGCTGGCTGTCGACATCGACATCGCTCGGAAATGCGATCTGCATTTTCGCGGTGCTGGCTTATGGACTGTTTTTCCTGGCGGCATTCGCGCTGCCTGAAACCCGCGGCAGGATTCTTCACGCCGATGTCTGATTTACATCCAGATCAAAAAGAGGCTCCGGCATGTCCGGGGCCTCTGCCTTCACAACATCTGCCTGCGCGGTTCACGGTGCCGCGCGGCGCAGTGGATACCCATTGCCATGTGATCGGGCTGCCGCCGGATTATCCGTTCGTGGCGGGCCGCGCCTACACTCCGCCGGCAGCCAGCGCGAGCGATTATCTTGCCATGCTCGATGCCACCGGAATGACCTACGGCGTGCTCACGCAGGTCAGCGTTCACGGCACCGATAATCGCCTGATGGCGGAGACACTGCGCGCGCACCGGCAGCGCCTGCGCGGCATCGCGGTGATCCCGCTCGACTGTCCCGACCGCGACAAGATCGCTCTGAAAGAGGCCGGGGTTGTCGGCCTGCGCATGAATGTCCTGTATGGCGGCGGCGGCGTCGATTTCACTCAGATTGAAAATTACGGAGCGTTGTGCCGCGACATGGGCTGGCATCTGCAGTTTCTGCTCGATGCGCGCGAACTTCCGGCACTTGCTCCACGGCTGTCAAAGCTGCCGGTGCCTTTTCTGGTCGATCACATCGGACACTTCCCGACCTCGGCCGGTGTGACGAACGAAGGCTTCCAGACACTCGTTTCACTGGTTCGCGACGGCGCGTGGGTCCGGTTGTCCGGCGCCTATCGCAACACCGTCGAAGGTCCGCCCTATCGCGACACGATTCCGTTCGCGCGCAAGGTGGTTGAGGCGGCGCCCGATCGTTGCGTGTGGGGATCGGACTGGCCGCATGTCGCCAACTGGGGCGTGATGATGGGCGTCGCCGATCTGCTCGATTTGCTGGCCGACTGGGTGCCGGATGAGAAACTCCGCAATCGCATTCTGGTCGATAACCCGCAAAAGCTGTTCGGCTTTCCGGCCGTGACCTGAGCGACTTAACGCCCGACCTGATACGGCCCGCCCTTTTCCAGCGCGCGCTGATACGCCGGCCGGGCATGAATCCGTTGCAGGAACGCCCACGCTTTCGGGAAGCTTTCATCGAGACCCGCACGCGCGGAGGCTGCCTCCAGCGGAAAACTCATCTGGATGTCGGCGGCGGTCATCTCATTGCCGGCGAACCACTCACTCTTGGCAAGCTCGCCTTCCCAGAACGTGATGTGCTGTTTCAATTGCGGATTGACCAGCGTGGTCAGCATCTTTCCGAACACCGGCATCAGCAGTGGCCGCATCAGCGCCGGAGCGCGCTTCGGCGCCAGCGTGAACAGCAGCTTCTGGACCAACAGCGGCATCGCCGAACCTTCGGCGTAGTGCAGCCAGTAAATGTAGCGCAGACGCTCCGGCGTATTCGCTGCCGGAATCAGGCGGCCGTTGCCGTAGGTGCCGACGAGGTACTCCACGATGGCGCCGGATTCCGCGATGGTGTTGCCGTTGTCAGTGATGACGGGTGACTTCCCGAGCGGATGAATTTCGCGCAGTTCCTTCGGCGCCAGCATCGAGGGTTGCCGCTGATAGCGCACGATCTCATACGGCACGCCCAGTTCTTCCAGCAGCCAGAGCACGCGCTGCGAGCGGGAATTATTCAGGTGATGAACTGTGAGCATGACAGGCTGACCCTATGGGACGTGACGCGCGAAGAGCGCATGTCCCACTGATGCCAGCCGGGCCGCCGAAAGTCGAGGTGCGACGGCCGCCCGGATCGCTGTTCCGGCGGCTTTAGTCGAGAATTTGCTGCTCGATCGACGGCAGCACGACCTTCGAGCGATCCGCGCCCGGCCCCGGATGCACGTGAACTTCCTTCGCCGCCAGCGGCTCGTTGCAAACCGAGCACGTCATCACCGGATCGAAATTGTGGCCGCAGGCTTTGTGCTGGTGAATGACCGGCCGGCCGCGTTCATCGGCCATATGCACGTCGCCCCAATGAACGATCGACATCATGATCGGATGCAGATCGAGCCCCTTCTGGGTCAGGATGTATTCGTAACGCTTCGGACGCTCCTGATACACCACGCGGCGCAGCACGCCCTGGCGCACGAGTTTCTTCAGACGCTCGGCCAGCAGATGCCGCGTGATGCCGAGGCGCGATTGAAATTCATCGAAACGCCGGATGCGGCGGAAACAATCGCGCAGAATAAGCAGCGTCCAGCGATCTCCGATCACGGACACCGTGCGCGCCACCGAACAGACTTCGTCCTCGAGGGATTCCCATTTCATATCGCATCTCCGCGCCGTCATCTGCAGGAGGTAAAACCCACGCGACGATCGGTCATCAATTCCGATTTGGTATTCATTATATCTTGCACCGACCTAAACGAAAAGCCCTTGATTGTGCAGCGCAATGGAAATTGAGCGTAGCGCATTGGCATTGACAGTTCCTTATTAGAACTCTATTGGTCGAAACAAGAGGCTCAGGATCGCATGCGATCCGGCGGCTGAAAAAATCCAAAACCAAAGGGAGACGAACGATGCTGAGGAGAACAGCGCTCAAGGCAACAGTGGCTGCTTTGCTGCTTGCCGGACTATCCGCACCGGCCGCGGCCGAGATGACCGGCGTGACTGCGACCGAGATCAAGATCGGCGCGACATTTCCCTATAGCGGACCGGCGTCCGCCCTCGGCAATGTCGGAAAGGCGCTGACCGCATATGTGACTTTCATCAACGAACGCGGTGGCGTGAACGGACGAAAGATCAACCTGATCGCGCTCGACGATGCCTACAGCCCGCCCAAGACAGTGGAGCAGACCCGAAAGCTCGTCGAGTCCGATGAAGTGGCCTTCATGTTTGCCACATTGGGCACGCCCAGCAATCTGGCGATTGCCAAATACCTTGCAAGCAAGAAGGTCCCGCAGGCCTTTATCGTCACAGGCGCGGCGCGTTTTACGAACTATCAGGAATATCCGTACATCACCACGGCGCTGCCAAGCTACGCCACGGAATCCAGAATCTATGCGCGGTATGTCGTCCAAAAATTCCCCGACGCCAAGATCGCGATCCTCTATCAGAACGACGATCTGGGTAAGGATTTCCTGCACGGCTTTCAGGACGAGATGAAGGGCGCATTCGACAGCAAAGTCGTTACCGCGGCCTATGAAGTCAGCCAGCCCACCATCGATTCACAGATCGTGTCGCTGAAAAGCTCCGGCGCAACCGTGTTCCTGTTCGCGGGCACGCCGAAGTTCGCAGCCCAAGCGATTCGCAAGGTTCACGAAATCAGCTGGAAGCCCGAGTTTCTCGTCAACCTGATCTCGACATCGATCGCGTCGGTGCTCACCCCGGCGGGTCTGGAAATCTCCAAGGGCATCGTCACCGCGACCTATCGCAAGGACCCGGACGATCCGAAATGGGCGAACGATCCCGGCGTGAAGCAGTATCTCGCGTTCATGGCGAAATACATGCCGGGCGCCGACATTGCCGACTCCAACTACTTTGCCGGCATGCATCAGGGTATTATTCTCGAAACACTTCTCAAGCAGTGCGGAAGCGACCTGTCCCGAGAGAACGTTCTCAAGCAGACCCGCAACATCAAGGGATTGGCACTGCCGCTCTCGCTTCCGGGTATTGTGGTGAACACCGGCCCGAAGAACAATCAGATGTACACGCAGGCGCAACTGCAGCGCTGGAACGGTAAAAACTGGGAATTGTTCGGTGACGTCATGAATGACGACCCAAAATAAGCCAAATCAAAAATGCGCGGCGGAGATAGCCTCCGCCGCAGACGTAACATCATCGGAGGAAACGACCGTGGCCAAACGAAATGCAACCGTCGCGGTGATTGGCGCCGGCGACTATATCGGCGGCGAGATCGCAAAGAAATTCGCCTCTGAGGGCTTCACCGTATTCGCAGGCCGCCGCAACGGCGACAAGCTTGCGCCGCTGGTGAAAGAAATCGAAGCTGCCGGAGGCGAAATCCACGCCCGCTCGCTCGATGCGCGCAAGGAAGACGAGATCGTCTCCTTTCTCAGCGACGCGGACAAGCATGCACCGCTGGAAGTCTGCATCTTCAACATCGGCGCCAACGTCAACTTCCCGATTCTCGACACCACCGAGCGCGTGTTCCGCAAGGTCTGGGAGATGGCCTGCTATTCAGGGTTTCTCGCGGGCCGTGAGGCCGCGCGCCTGATGCTGCCGCGAGGCAAAGGCAATATCTTTTTCACCGGCGCCACCGCCAGCCTGCGCGGCGGATCGGGTTATGCGGCTTTCGCCAGCGCCAAGTTCGGCCTGCGCGCTGTAGCCCAAGCCACGGCACGCGAACTCGGCCCGCAGAACATCCACGTGGCCCATCTCATCATCGATTCGGGAGTCAACACTGAATGGGTTCGCCAGCGCCGTGTCGAGGCCCTTGGTCCGAACGCACTTGACGATCCGAACCTGCTGATGCCGCCGTCTTCGGTCGCGGAATCCTACTGGCTGCTCTACCAGCAGCCCCGCAGCGCCTGGACCTTCGAGCTTGAGATCCGTCCGTTCGGCGAGAAGTGGTAGGCGCATAGCTGCCGAGCATCACGCCGGCGTGAGCCCTGCTTGCGCCGGCGCTGTCATTTGAGCAAGGTTCGCGCGCTTGTCGATTGGGCCTGAGCCAACCCGAAAACCGGTTTCCACTTTCGGGACTTCCCCCAACACTCAGAAAGAAGTGGATCTGATTATGCGCATTCTCGTCATCGGTGCCGGAGCGACCGGCGGATATTTCGGCGGCAGGTTGCTACAGGCCGGGCGCGACGTCACCTTCCTCGTTCGCCCCAAACGCGCCGAGTTGATGGCAAAGAACGGCCTGGTGATCAAAAGCCCTGTCGGCGACGTTACGCTGAAAAATCCACCGACGATTCTCGCTGACAAGATCACCACGCCTTTCGACGTGATTATTCTGAGCTGCAAGGCCTACGATCTCGATGACGCGATCAAATCGTTCGCGGCCGCCGTCGGCCCCGACACCGCGATCATTCCATTCCTCAACGGCATGAAACATCTCGACGTGCTGGATGCGAAGTTCGGCATCGATCGCGTGATGGGCGGACAGTGCCAGGTCGCCTCGATGCTCGATGCTGAAGGCGTGATTCATCATCTCACGCCGATGCAGGCGATGTCGTTCGGCGAGCGCGGTACGCCGAAGGGAGACCGCGCCAAGCGGATCGACGCTGCGCTGCAGGGCGCGATGTTCGATGCCAAGGCCAGCGACGTCATCATGCAGGAAATGTACGAGAAGTGGGTGTTTCTCGCTACGCTTGCAGGCGCAACGTCACTGATGCGCGCGCCGGCCGGGCATATTACCGGCGCACCGGGCGGTGAACAGTTCATTCGCACGCTGCGCGCCGAAATCGCTTCGGTGGCGGACGCCGCAGGCCATGCACCGCGCGCGGAGTTTCTCGAACGCACCGGGACCATGCTGTTCGCACCGGGATCGCCCATGACCGCATCGATGCTGCGCGATATTCGCAGCAATGCGCGCATCGAGGCCGATCAGATCATCGGCGATCTGATTCATCGTGCCGAGACCAACAAGAAAGGCGCGCTCAACGTACCGCTGCTGCGCGTGGTCTACACCCATCTGAAGGCCTACGAATCGCAACTCGGCTGACACCGCAAAAAATCGTCGTGATTGTAAGAAGACGGCCGGGTTTCGATCCGGCCGTTTTTCTTTGTCCGGGATCGCGCGTCTGCAACGACGGCCAGAAACGACTAAGCCGCCTTGCGGCGGCTTGTCATTCAAAATGGACGACCCGGAGGATCGTGCATCGGCCAAGAAATTTTCTGGAGCGGGCGAAGGGATTCGAACCCTCGACCCCGACCTTGGCAAGGTCGTGCTCTACCCCTGAGCTACACCCGCATCACAGAGAATTGGCGGGGCGCAAGCGCGCCGCCGGGCAAA